>JACCDK010884782.1_pt1 | contig 16465 bp, 14 predicted proteins | sample 7445871 | NCBI WGS metagenome assembly JACCDK01 (sample SAMN15323436, study PRJNA562643) | freshwater metagenome | isolation source: river surface water | place: USA:Blue River Watershed | collected 2017-08-15 | reverse complement strand
ATTCAGACTGAAGCCCACCGCTATCAGTTATTACACAATGTGCCTGCGAGAATTCCCTAACAAAGAGTGAGTGTTCACTTCTAGACCGAAGTCTGATACCTGAACTCTCAATCTTTGATAGGAGCCCAAACTTCTCCAAGGAAGATTTTTCATGTCCCCCGATAAACCAGCGCACTTCATATTTGCTAGATAGCTTGATTATTTCAAGGCATATATCCGTGAGCTTTTGCTTATCTGAGAGTAACTCCGTCCGATGAAGTGTGACCACTAAGTACCCGAGATTTTGTAAAATCAAATCATTCAACTCGTCATAGAGTGCATCTCTACTCGTATTATGTATCGTGTTAACGGCTTTTCCAGGGTATCGCTTTGCTTTACCGAATTCCTTGTCTCCAGGTGCAAAATGCAAATTGACTAAATTCGAAACAATTCGTCTAGAAATCTCCTCAGGGAAAGGTCTAAACAAGACGCCCGACCTAACCGCTGCTTCAATGTGACCAGCACGGATCTTTGCCATGCGAGCAAATAACGCGCCCATCAATGTACATAAAGTATCTCCGTGAACAAGAAGTAAGGGGAACCTTTTCCTTTGCAGGCGAATTTTTACTGCTAAAAACTGTAATTTTATGTTTGAAGATATAAACCACGTAAGAACAGCAATTGGAGTTTCTTTATCCCCATTGCCTCCATTTATTTTGTAGACCCTTCGCAAAAAAGGTTTTATGCTTTCTAGTCCATGGTCAGAGTGGAGCCCGGCCCAGATTAAATCTACAGATATTCCCGCAGACGCAAGCCTTTTAATCACCGGATGAATTTTGATTACTTCAGCCCGCGTGCCAACTAGAAAGAGAGCCGACTTTTCTTCTGACTCGGTCAGTTGAGCGATACTAGAAAAACGCACTTAACCATAGTATTAGCAAGTGATTTCTAATGGATCGGTTTGGGTATTAATTCCTGCATATAACGAAGCCGCAACCATCGGGAAAATCGTGTCTGAATTGAAAAACTTTGGCTTTGCGGGGATTTTGGTGATTAACGATGGCTCCAGCGACCAAACATCAACTATAGCCAAGAAAAATGGAGCAATAGTCTTTGATCACGTGATCAACCAAGGCGTCGGGGCAGCAATTAGAACCGGCTTAAAATTCTTAAAGCGCCAAGATGCTGAGTGGGCTATTCAAGTAGATGCAGATGGTCAACACCGATTGGAATCGATCAATAGCATGCTAAAAGATGATTCCTACGATCTAGTAATTGGTCAACGCAATTGGAATCGGTATAAATTCGGCGTTTTGCGAAAAACGGCTCAACTTTTGCTTTTGCAAACACTAAAGTTAAATGGCGTCAAGAACATAAACGATCCAACCTCAGGATTTAGACTATTTAGCAAGAGAGCTATTACCCTATTGTCGACCGAAATGCCTCCAAATTTTATTGGAGATACAGTTGAGGCGCTCATTATTTCTCGGAGGTCAGGGCTTCGTGTAACTGGAGTGCAAGTAGAGATGACCGAGAGAGAGCATGGAGAATCGAGCCATACTGGACCCAAAATAATAAGAGCTTTTTTTACGGCATTTCTATATTCAATTTCCTATATACCAAGGAGAGTAAAAAATGATTAGAGTGATAGTTGCAATTCTAGTTCTGGCTGGACTTTTAATCTTCAATTTTTCTGATTTAAATAAGCGAAGAATATCAACCTCAGAGTTTGTTTTTTGGCAGAGCGTTTCATTGATCCTAATCGGAATATTATTTTTTCCGAATGTAGGCAAGGCCATCTCAGAAACATTGGGATTCGAACTACTAGCAAACTTGGTTTTTTCTGTTGTGATACTGGTCTTATTGATTATTGTAAGAATACAATCAAGAATGATTCACGAAATAAAATCTCAAATTCAACAAATTGTTGAAGATCTAGCGATCAAATCAATAAAATAAAGTGAAAATGAAAAAAATGGCTTCCGGTGCTGTAACGCTCATCGGATTGCTATTAAACGGCTTATTCAATGGACTTTTTCTTATTCTTATTGGTTTGGTAACAACAGGAGAAGCGACCAGCCAAAGCGTTATTTATTGGTCCGCAATATTTTGGGCAGGTTCTGCGTTTGCGCCATTTGAGAATATGAATTTATTTAGATCGGCGAAGGCAGGCAAAGCCAATTACTTCTCAGGAATCAGTCAAAAAAGTGCCGTGATATTTCTACTAATTGCTTCAAGTTTAGTGGTCTTTAGCGATTTTCCAAAAACAACAATAGCAATTGCAACATTGACAGGAATTTGCAATGCCCAAATAGTTAAACTGAGACCAATTCATTTAGCTGCAAAGAAGTTTAATGTAGTGGCGGCGGCTAACTGTATTGAAGGTTTAAGCAGAGTTTTGCTACTTTTTCTATTGCAATTCTTTGTTGAGATTGTACTTTTTTGGCAGGTCGCGGCAATCTATCTCGTCGGGTCCTCATTATCATTGCTCACTTACTACGCTCAAAGATCTAACATTTTCCCTGTCAAATCGAACCCATTAAGTTTAGCGAAATTCTCTTTTCTAAAGATTGGCAGCGCGAGCTTGCTATTGACGGCCTCAGCAGGAGGGTTCCCCTACATTGCTAATTTTATTGTTATTGCCGATATCGATCAAATAGTCTATTTCTTTCTAATCAGTCGATCTCTCTTAGTATTCAATACATTAGCCTTATCTATTTTTCCAAATAGATATAGGCAAATCGGGGAGGAGATAAATATAAAATTCATTCTCACCATTTCTTTTCTTTTGCTACCACCAACGTATTTCTTATTACTCACAATTTGCAGAATTCTTGAAAACGTAGATTCCCAAGATCTTCAAAAAATCAACAGCAAAAGTTTGCTAATTTTTTCAATTTCGATCATTTTTTCAGCCATCTTCAGTCTTGTTTCATCGGCAAACTTCGTAAATGGCGATTTTAGTATCATTTTGGTTTCGGGAGCCACTTCTTTTGTCATTTCCGCATCTACACTCTGGGTTTTTTCAAATCAAGCATGGAGCTTTCTTTTAAGTATTGTAATTGCTCCGTTTACAGGAGTCTTGGTGTCCAAGTTGATGAAGGAAATCTTTCAGAAAATTAATTGATATCCAGTAGAGACGTCAGCATCCCTGGATTCAGCAAAAGATAATTTTTTGGCAGTGCTGCAATGGCCGTAACTCCTTCAGGAATCACTCGTGTACGCACAACTTTGTTTTCAAAATCTCCGATGTAAATAAGATCTGAGATACGTTGAGGTGCACTCGAATTAGTGTTTGATCCGTATAGTCCAATGTCTCCTTGCAAATTCGAAGAGATGTGAACCTCATCGTCTATTTTTTGTACATCAGGGAGTGCATCTAAAAATGAAATAGATCTTTTTGTTGTTCTAATTAATTCCCTAAATACATCTTTACTTCCCAGCCGCTCATATACAACGATCTCGCCTGACTGGGAGTTGAGCAAAGTTGAAGGCAATGCAATTAAGCTGCCCGGAGTACCTTTTGATTGACCTGTCCTATCACGATTTATATCTAGCAAATAATGATACGAATTAGTAATGGTATTTAAACGGGGATCTTCATGTATAAAGTTTTTTATCGAGACTAGTTTTTGACTGCCTGGGTAGGTAATTTGTCCTGGTGAATATATGTCACAGTCCAAGATCGCATATTCACCCTGGTGCTCAACCCAAGTAGTAACGTGATGTCCGGTGACAATAATTCCACTCTTCCAACCAAGTAACACCAATAGATCAGCCAAAGCCCTGGCCTTTGATCCGCAGCGGCCGGATTTTAATGCCAAATTGATGCTTAAATTTTGTGGAATATTCTGCGAGGCAGTGAGTGGCTGTGAACTCAAATCGTGGATAATACTTTCAGCAATAAATCGATGTGCTTCTGAAAGCTGCTGAAGTGGGTCATTACAGGTATTTAATAGTGTGAGTTTCTTTGCAACTTCAGGACTTATCAAATTGCTTTCCGTGACAATCAAATCTCGTATTCCAAGTTCTAAAGGTTTGCACTCCTCTATTTGCCTAAATAGAACTTTACTAAAGTCGTATTCCACTTTTAGGGTGCTTGAATTTTTAGGTTTCACTGCAGTTGACTCTATACACATGGGGAGAAACAGAAACCGAGATTTATATGTGTTCATGTTTACAGTTGAATTAATTCTACCTTCAAGATCCACAACGATCTCTTCAAAGCCGGCAGTTCGTAGAACTCTCGCTAGTCCACTTCTACTCAAGGAGGATGGTGTGCCACGCGATCCAAGTGCCAGTGCCTTCAATGATGAAAACATAATATGTCGATTAGTAAAGCCTCGCCGGATCGCAAGGTATATCCACCATCCGTATGAATTAGTGCAAATATAAAGACGTCCACCTGGCTTCAGCACACGACTAATTTCAGCTAGCGACTTTTCCTTATTCAAAAACATGAAAACGCCGTAACAGTAAACAAAGTCAACAGAACTATCTTGAATGTCATCAAGCTTCTCTGCCTGGCCTTGTATAAATTTAACTATCGTAGGTTGTTTAAGACTTCGATCTGCCAATTCCTTGGCTATCTCCACCCTTTTTGTGTGTAAGTCAACTCCAATCGCTTTCTCATTTAAAATACCAAGAGGAATAGTCCATTGTCCGTAGCCGCACCCTAGATCTAACGCCAATTCACCGTTATAGAACCCCAGTTGTAAAAGTCGCTTAGCCAGAAAATTCGAAGGAATTGCAGCTTGCTGGATTGCGTATCCCGAGTCACCATATTTCTCAGCTATATCTACAAGATTCTGCCACTCGACCAATGTTTCGAAATTTCTATTCGCGTAAGGAGAAAGATACCTATTTCGCAGTTTTTTAAATGTTTTCTTCATCTATCTTCCCCAAAACCGTGACGTATTTTCTTTTTCCTAACCTTAAGCACTGAAATTCTGGATTTTCCACTTCAACTTGATGTTCACCCCGGAATTCAACCTGACGTACTTCAAAGTTGGTTAAAATTGAAATGTAATCTAATGAGAGAAGTTCTTTACTAAATGATTTCAATAGTAGGCAATCACCATGATTGGTTAAAGTCAGACTTCTTCGAGCATCTAGGTATCGGAGGAACACCGAGGTTTTTGCCACCCATAATCCTTTTTCTCTCAAATTCTGCAATTGCAAGAAGAAATCTATTGCTGAACCAGGTATATCCTCTTGGGATTCAACTATTGAATGGATCGAGCGACCCGCTCTAGCGGAGATACCGAGATGTTGGTAGACAATTACTCCGGATTCTTTCCTAATCAAATTATTCAACGTGCTGAAACTTATTTGATCTTTAAGCGATTCTAACGTTGGTGCAAATTTTCCCTCCAGTCCACGAAATCGATTAAAGGTTGTGATCAAGCTAGAGTCTCTAATTTCTCTATCCTGAAGTATGGGTGAGTTACCCTTCAGGCTCTTTTTATTCACGATGTTGTCATCGAGCCAAAAGTATTTAACTCCAAGGGCTTTAGCTGAACTAACCGAGTAATAAGGGGAACTTGGAACGTCACCCTTTTGATATTTTTGAAGTTCGAGACTTCCTATATTTTGACGGTTGTTTTCCGAGCCATGATTACTCCACCAATAAAATTGATGTTTGCCTGCGACTTTTTCAATAATTTCATTAATTGGAAAATTTTTAAAATCGTCATTGTCAAAATTTCCGATGGCATGAACGCCATCTATATTGCCCACAACGTTTATCAGTTCCGATATTTTTTCGTAGTCTTGTGAATTAGAGCCATCCACATTAAGTAAGCTCATTGCTGGGTCTTCATGATTTGGATTAATCAAGAAAATTGATGTGGAAAATAGCCTATTGCTGCCAAAGATCGTTTGGAACATTGATTCCAATGATCTCCACCCATTCAAAGTCAGATACTCAGCGTCGTTGGAGATTGAAAATCCCGCTCGGTAGCCAAATGGCCATTTAAGTATTTGCACAGTAGAAAGATATACAATTCTCTGAGTTTCATGGGTTGGACGCACCAAACCCAATTAGCTTTCACAGGAGATAAAGTGGCAGAAAACTTAAAACCATTTGTTGCTTCTAGTGCCATCGTTGACCCCTCTGTTTTTTTGGGGCAAGGAACCAAGGTTTGGCATTTTGCGCAAATCGCCTCGGAGGCAAAAATTGGAAGCGATGTAACGATTGGTGCAAACGTTTATATCGGTTCCAAAGTTGAAATTGGAGACAGTAGCAAAGTTCAAAATAATTGTTTGATTTATGATCCGAGTAAAATTGGGAGAGGTGTATTTGTGGGACCAGGTGTTGTTTTCACAAACGATCATAATCCTCGAGCTGTAAATCCTGATTTCGGAAAAAAAGATACGAGTGACTGGATTCAAACGGGGGTTCTCGTCGAGGATGGAGCTTCTATAGGTGCTGGCGCAGTTTGTGTATCACCGGTCACCATCGGCGCCTGGTCGCTTGTAGCTTCAGGATCAATTGTTACGAAGAATGTGAAGCCCTATTCCCTGGTTGCAGGTAACCCTGCGCGCCAGATTGGGTGGGTTGGTAAACATGGGTATAAGTTGAGCCAAAAAGAGGGATATCTTCAATGCCCAATATCTATGCAGGAGTTCGTTGTGGTGGATGACCAACTTATCGAAAGAGGCGCTGAATGAAAAACATAGCAATTGCGAGCCCAATCGTCGGTTGGAGAGAAATTTATTCAGTCGCAAAGGTTTTGAAATCCGGCTCGATCGCACAGGGTCCGAAAGTTCTACAGTTTGAAAAGAATTTTTCAAGATTAGTGGATGATCGAGAATGTGTTGCTGTTAATTCAGGCACTTCAGCACTTCATGTTGCACTTTTATCGCTTGGAATTGGCACAGGGGATGAAGTAATCGTTCCCTCCTTTACGTTTGCCGCGACCGCCAACTCTGTTGCATTGACTGGCGCAAAACCTGTTTTTGTCGATATTGATCATCGGACATACAACATAGACCCAAGCAAAATCGAATCTGCTATTTCCGATAAAACTAAGGCGATAATGGTTGTGCATCTTTACGGCTTGCCGGCTGATATGAAATTAATTAAGCAAATAGCCTCAAGAAAAAATCTGCTGCTAATTGAAGATGCCGCTCAAGCCCATATGGCAGAAATTGACGGAGAAAAAGTTGGAACTTTTGGCGACGCAGCTGCGTTTTCCTTTTATCCAACGAAGAATATGACAGCCGGCGAAGGTGGGATGATAGTTATTAAAGATCTCGAAGCTGCTAAAAAAGCACGTTTACTCAGAAATCAAGGAATGGCTGTACGTTATCAAAACGAAATCGTTGGGTTCAATTTAAGAATGACAGATATACACGCTGCTATTGGAATTGAACAACTAAAGAATTTGAGTAAGTGGACAGAGAAAAGACAACAAAATGCGCTGCAGTTGAGTCGTGAAATTACTGAAGTTAAAACACCATTTGTACCCAACGGCTTCTCACATGTTTATCATCAATACACGATCCGAATTGAAAACAAACGAGATAAGTTTTCTGAGCTTCTAACATCTAGCGGAATCGGAAATAGCGTCTATTACCCGACGGAGGTTCACAACTTACCTTCATTCAAATCGGAGTTACATTTAGATGAAACACATAAAGCAACGCAACAAGTTTTATCACTACCAATTCACCCTCGACTATCAAAATCTGATTTAAGGCGAATTGCTAGTCATGTGAACAAAATTGGGAGTGAGCTTGGTTAATTTAAGAGCTGGTGTTGTCGGCACGGGAGTAATGGGATTAAATCATTTAAGAGTGCTTAAAAATTTAAATGGTGTTGAATATGTTGGCGCAGCGGATACGAAGGCAGAAAACCTTAATCAAAACTCAAATAGTGGAATCCTCGGCTCGCTCGAAGAGCTATTGGCTCTTCAGTTGGACTACTGTGTCGTGGCTACACCAACTGCTTCTCACCTAGAGATAGCAAAATATCTAATGTCCCGCGGAGTGGCCGTGTTGGTCGAAAAGCCAATAGCAGATTCGCTATCAAATGCTCAGGAAATGGTTAACATAAGTAAAGCAACAGGAATGTTTGCGGGCGTCGGACATATTGAGAGGTTCAATTCGGCGGCTAGGTTTGCAAAAGATGCAATGCGTGAGGGAAGAGTTGGCGAAATAATACAAATCGCCACCAGAAGACAGGGTCCATTTCCCGGTCGAATCACTGATGTTGGAGTTATTAAGGATTTAGCAACTCATGACATTGATTTAACAAGGTGGATATCGGAGTCCGAATACGAAAACGTTTCCGCTGTGGTCGCCATAAAGTCTGGACGAAAGTATGAAGATTTAGTGGCTTCAACCGGCATTCTTAAGAATGGGGTTGTCGTAAATCACCTAGTTAACTGGCTGAGTCCGCTTAAGGAGCGAGAAGTCATTGTGACCGGCACTTCAGGCACAATCAGAATTGATACATTGAGTTCAGAGGTAACAATTTTTGAAAACGGTTCAATATCAGTAACTCGTTCCGAACTTGCACACTTTAAGGGTGTTACACAAGGAAACATTTTTAAACCGGCTTTCGACAAACCTGAACCGCTTAAAGTCGAGCATGAAAATTTTCGAGATGGCTTGCTCGGTTTGTCAAATGACGTGGTTACCCTTGAATCAGGAATGAAAACTTTAGAAGTTGCTGAGAAAATGATTGAATCAGCGAAAGTAGGAAAGTAAATGAATTTCGCAGTGATTGGAATGGGAAAAATAGGCCTGCCGTTAGCGGTTCAAATTGCAGAAAAAGGCTTTTCCGTAAAAGGTCTTGATATCGATGCAAACACTGTTGCCACAATCAACAAGGGGAAAGAACCTTTCCCTAATGAAAAAGATCTCTTAAAAAAATTAGTTTCAGCGCTGGAAAACAAAAAATTCGAAGCAACGCTTGACGCAAAAACTGCGATTTCTGAAGCAAATGTAGTAATCGTTGTCGTGCCACTTTTTGTAAACAATGAAGGGATACCAGACTTCTCGGCCTTAGATTCTGTTACAAGGCAAATTGGATTACATATGAAAAAAGGTACGCTAATTTCATACGAAACTACACTTCCCATCGGAACCACAAGAAATAGATTCCTCAGATCCCTGGAAGAGATTTCGGGTTTAAAAGTTGGGTCAGATTTTAACCTGGTTTTCTCGCCAGAAAGAGTTTCGAGTGGACGCATTTTTTCAGACTTGCGCAAATACCCTAAAGTGGTGGGTGGCATTACTGAAAAGTGCACAGCTTCAGGCTTAGAAGCGTACAGAGCAATATTAGATTTTGACTTTAGAGAAGATTTATCAATACCAAATGGAGTTTGGGCTATGAATTCCGCCGAGGAGTCAGAATTTGTTAAAGTAGCCGAAACAACATACAGAGATGTAAATATCGGATTGGCAAATCAATTTGCAAGATACGCCTCGAAAATGAACTTAGACATAAATAGCGTGATAACTGCTGCTAACTCGCAGCAGTTTTCGCACATTCATAATCCGGGAATAGCCGTAGGCGGGCACTGTATTCCGATTTATCCACAATTTTATATGTGGAATGACAGCGAAGCGACAATTGTAAAAGCGGCGAGAGACTTGAATTCGAAAATGCCCGAGCACGCAATAAATTTGATTAAAGCGGCGGTTAACAAAATAGAGAGCAAAAGAATTCTTATTCTTGGAATCTCATATAGAAGCGGTGTAAAAGAAGTTGCTTTTTCAGGCAGTCTGGCGTTAGACAGAGTATTGAGAGATACAGGTATAGTGGCCAGCTTTTATGATCCTTTGTATTCAAATGAGGAAGTTATTGAAATGGGTCTAGAGCCGTATGATGGTAATGGTGCCTCTATAGACGTTGTGATTATTCAAACTGAAGACAATTCTCACCTCGAGCTAATCAATCGGGATTTAACGAAATGCCAAGTTATTTTTGACGGTCGAAACATTCTGAATACTTCTAATTATTCGGGGAACGCTCAGATACTTGGATTTGGAAAACAAATATCATCTAAAGATCTCTAGTTTCCTGTTAAAATTTAGACATGAGGATCAGCGGCGGTAGATTTCTAGTTATTGGTGGCGCAGGTTTTATTGGAAGCCATGTTGTGCGACATTTACTAGAAGGTGGTGCAGCAAAGGTCGTAATTTACGACAATTTTGCCCGGGGGAAGAATTCAAATTTAGGCGAATGTTTGTTAGATCCTCGATGTGAAGTTTTTCCACATGGTGGCGATATACGTGATGTCGATGTCCTCGATAGCGCAATGAAAGAAATTGACGGCGTATTCCATTTATCAGCAATGTGGTTACTGCATTGCAAGGACTACCCTCGGACAGCATTTGAAGTAAACATCCAAGGAACCTTCAACGTGCTAGAAGCCTGTGTTAAAAACAATATTCCTCGTCTGGTTTACTCTTCATCGGCATCAGTTTATGGTGATGCTGTTGAAGTTCCTATGACTGAAGAACACCCATTCAATAATCGTAATTTTTACGGAGCAACAAAAATTGCTGGCGAAGCTATGTGCCGAGCTTTCTATGACAGGTATGAGTTAGATTATGTAGGGCTTCGATATATGAATGTCTACGGTCCAAACCAAGACCAAACTGCTGCCTATACGGGAGTAATTCCCATTATGCTAAACAAAATTGACAACAATGAAGAGCCACAAATTAATGGGGACGGAACACAGGCGTACGATTTTGTATCGGTGGAGGATGTGGCTCGTGCCAATCTAGCTGCAATGGAGTCAGACAAGACGGATGAGTTCTATAACGTAGGAACAGGAATTCAAACGACCATCAAAGAGCTTTGCGACTTGATTCTTGCACTAAAGGACTCAAAGCTAATGGTGAAGTACAACCCATATTCTGCCGAAGACAGCAGACGTATGGTTCAAAACAGAATTGGTTCAACAAAGAAGATACAAAAAGACTTGAATTTTGAACCCGCTGTTAGTCTTGAAGCCGGAATAAAAAATTTGATCTCTTGGAGAGATGCCAATACAAAGTAATTATTGATTCATAGAATACGCTTCCCGTATGTGCGGAATCGCAGGCTTCTTGGGTGAATCTCCCCCAAGAAATTTTCTAGAAAACGCGAATTTAATTCAATCTAGTCGCGGCCCTGACGGTCGAGGAATCAAGCTATGTGATTTTGGCGGTCTTGCGCATACCCGTCTGGCACTCTTTGATCTATCGGAGCTAGGTAGCCAGCCACAATCCAATGGATCACTTCATATTTCCTACAATGGCGAAATCTATAATTGGAGAGAAATCAAGGCAGAACTTCTGGCAAAAGGAGCTACATTCCGTTCTGATTCAGATACCGAAGTCCTTTTAACATCGATTGCAATCCAAGGACTGGAACCAACTCTAAAAAAACTTCGTGGGATTTTCGCTTTTGCTCTCTACGACGACGTAAATCATGAAGTCACTCTCGTAAGAGATAGATTCGGAACAAAACCGATTTACTTTAGTTTCATTAATGGAACATTACTATTTGCAAGCTCTATAAATGCCCTTCAAATAAATCTTGAAATCGACAAGGAATCACTGCATGAGTATTTGACGTTGCAAAACACGATACCTCCAAAGACCTTGTACAAAAACGTTTCAATTCTGCCCCCAGGAAAGATTTTAAAATTCAAAAGAGAAGATAGTCAGCCAACCATTGTTGAATGGGCTAATTTAAAAACAAAAAAAACTATTGAAATTACCCTTGAAGAAGCAGTTACTGAAGTGGATACACTTCTCACGCAATCGGTTGAGAGAAACCTTCGAGCGGATGTTCCAGTCGGAACTTTCTTATCTGGTGGAATCGACTCAGGACTAATTAATATAATCGCCTCGAAACTGCAGGTTGACACAAACTCCTACACGATTGGCTTTGATGAACAGAGAGAAACTCTGAATTACGCAGATGAGTCCGAATCCGCAAAGAAATTAGCAGACGAAATCAGAATCAAAAACTTCCCCTACGTATTGAATGAAACTGATATGTGGGAAAGCATGCTTCCATTGGCTGTGGCGCTTGAAGAACCAAAAGTGGGTCAGTCATATCCAAATTTCTTCGCTGCCAAAATTGCTTCATCAAAAAATAAGGCAGTGCTGGCTGGAACAGGTGGAGATGAATTTTTTGGGGGTTATATTTGGAGATATGCGGCAGCAAGAGATCTCAATCTATCCAACAAAAGGGATCAAATTAGTGAGCTGGTAAAACTCTGGCACAGATTAGTGCCTAGTGAAAACTTAGCCAAGATAATTGGTTTAGACTTTAGGAAACACGAAGAGAAGACCGCACAAAAAATAGAAGCCGTTTTGGAAGAAAACTATTCCGGGCTCGAGCGCTATACGGTTCGAGACCTTATGTATTTTGATACAAGAATTTTTCTCCCTGGACTACTTCATGTGGAAGACAAAATTTCCATGTCTATGGGATTGGAAGTACGCGTACCTTTCTTAGATCAAGACATCGTAGATTTTTCACTAACTCTTCCCGAAAACTTATTGATTGACACGCGCAAATCCGATGATATTAAGGGCAAATATGTACTGAGAGAATTGATGCGTAAATATCAGAAAGGCGTTCCAACGGGAAAAAAACAAGGGTTCTCCGGGCCAGATGAAATTTGGTTTAAGAATTCAAAACAGGTGAATAGATTTATAAATGAAAAATCAAAGATATGGGAATTCATAAACCGTGAGAATACACTTTCGGAACTGGAACAGCATTACCGCGGGAATTCCAATCGAAGACTACTGATATGGTCACTCATTCAACTTGAGATAACAATTGGGAGTATCTAAGTGAGAATTCTGCATATAGGAAATATCGCAAACAATGCCTATATATTTAGTCATCTGCTCCAAGATGAGGGAGTTAATAGCTGTGCTATATCCCCAAACTATCATCATATTATGGGATACCCCATCTGGGAGAACAAGGAAATGGTTCTAGATGAAGCAGACCACTTCTTTCCCAAAATAAATCGTGAGGAATTGGACCAGTTTCCATGGTTTTCTTCCGGCACATGGAAAGAATGTTTTCAAAAAATAACCAGTTACCTTGAAGGTAGTCATACAGAAACAATTTTATTCAGTGAATCTGCATTAACTGTAGAGAAGTTACATCGACGGATGCTTAAGAAATTACGTTCAACTGCAAAGAAACAACTTCCCAATTTTTTGCAAGTATGGGTCGCAAATAATTTGATTCATCGAATCAGGACGATTCAAGAAAGAGGATATCTGAAAAAATTTGACGAACTTTTTGATGTGATTATTTTCTATGGTCCGTCAACAAATTTGATTGCAAAAAAGCGAGTAAACGCATACAAAATAGGCCTTGAACATGGAACTTTGCGCGAGTACATCTTCGCGCCCTTTAAGCGCTCCAAAGATAGCAAATTAGGCTACATAAATTCAGACATGATTTTCGTAACAAATCAAGACTCGCTACCTTCAATCGAAAAATTGAATTATCCAGAATCAAACGTTGTCTGTATACCTCATCCCAACTTAGATCAAAAATTTCCAGATCTACGAGCAACGAGACTTATGCAGAAAAAGGAAATTATTGAAAAACCGCGGATACTTATTCCAGCGAGACACACCTATGGGAATGCCGTAGACATGGGAAAAGGAACACAGGTGATTTTGGCAGCAGTGATTGAATTGATAAACAAATTCCCTCACATAATCGTAGAGTTTATTGAATGGGGAAATGACGTAGCAGCATCAAAAAGATTTTTAGATGACAACTGTGATTCGGCGTTGAATATAGAATGGTCCAAATTGAAATCTCGACCGCTTCTAAGAAAATCTATGGCTTCGGCTTCCGTTGTTATTGACCAGATGAAAATTCAGGCTTATGGCGCACTAACTGCAGATTCACTAGGACTAGGTATCCCTGTGATTACAGCCCACTCTTGCACCAATGATGTAAATTTTTTCGGTAGTTGCGCACCAGTGTTGCCGGCTTCTAGTAAGAGCGAAATAGTCCAACAAGTTTCGTTGATACTAAACTCACCTGAGAAATTCGAAAGCAATTTAGTTACGAATACAACGTGGTATGACCAAAATTTATCATCACAAGTACTTTTGAAAAAAACTCTAGGAATACTTGAGCGTACATGAAAAATGAAATGATCATCGGTAGCGATGGAGTATTTGGCTCAACCTACTTAAAGCAGAGATGCAACCCTGGCGATATCCAAATCAACAAACTAAAATTTAAAAGCATTTATGACGAAGATACTAGTGAAGGCAGAAATATAGACACGATTATTAGATTAATCAGGCATTCTGAGGTTTCGAGAGTCGTTTATGCAGCCCAACATTCTGATTACAGAACTAATAGCTTTGAAAATCGAAAAGATTTATTGAATGTTAATTCTTTATACCTAACCGTATTTGCAAAAGCGTGTGGGGAATTGGCGATTCCTTTGACTTATTTTTCGTCAGGTTCAGTTTACTCTCCTAAAGAAAATCCATTAAAAGAGAGTGATCAATTGAATTTTGAAGGAAATTTTTACGTCACCTCAAAAATCGCCGCAGAGTCGCTTATAAAAACTTTGGACATTTATGAAAACTCTCTGATTTTAAGGCCATTTTTTATGTTCGGGCAAAATCAGAAAGCCAACACTATGATTCCCGGTTTAATTCATAACATTGCGAATGAAATTGAGATTAGACTGAATAGCCATGAGGGTATGGCCATAAATCTTATTTTTTCTGAGCAGGCAGTAAATCTTGTAAATCAGCTTCACTCTCAAAACGCATCTGGAATTTTTAATCTTGCGGGAAGTGCAGTGACAAGTATTCGAGAAGTCAGCCTTGAAATTGGCAGGATATTAGGAATAGAGCCAAAATTTATGGTTGATTCAGGGTTTAGTAATATCTCTTCACTGGTTGGAGATACGGAGAAGCTACGAAAGATTACAGAGTCTAACCCAGAATATGACTTTAGATTTGGATTGGAAAAGATAATCAAACTCTTAAAGTTTGTTTAAAACTCGTTCAGCGATGTATTCTCCAAATGGTATTGATGAAGTCCAGCCTGGAGATACCGCGTTAAGTACATGAGTCGATCGGTCATCGCCTTCTAATAAAAAGTCCTGAACTAATTCTCCGTTTAGAGTATTTACTAACTGCGCTCTTATTCCTGCAGGCGCTGGTACCCAGCCTTTAACACTATGAATTTCTGGTGCTATTAAACTAACTTCTTTAATCAAATTTCTGGTAAGAATCTTGGGCATTTCACTCACTAGGATTTCTGACACATCATGAGTTTGCCCTTTAATCATTGATAATAGTCCCCGAGTTGACTCAATTATTTCTGTGAATTTAATGCCCTTAAACATCGAATACTGTTCTTTTCCAAACAAAGGTATCGCTGTAGGGCCAATTTTGACATTCCCGTCGATTGTCCTTGTTAAATGAACGCCAAGAAATGGATTTACCGGGTGCGGTACAGGATAAATCAAAGTGCTTAGCTTTAAGTTTTTTCCATTGGTTTTTAAATATCGACCCATGAACGGTAGAGTCAAGTAATGTAGACCAAATTCATAATCTTTGGCCACATCCAATGCATATGCTCCCGCACAATTGACTAAATGGCGAAATGAGATTTTCTCACCGTTCATTTTGGCGTTGAAATCATTAATACTAAATTCTGCATCGAATCTAAAATCGACACCTAGACTCTTAGCCTCTTTGTACATAGCCTCAATTACAAGACCTGGATCGCTGACAGCTGTATTTGGAGACCATAAAAAGTTTTCGAAAGTGGCGGCAAAGGGCTCAATTTCCCTTAACGCCTTTTTTGGCAAAATCTTAATCTCAACACCATTAGCGACACCTCTTTCAAAAAGCTTCTCCATCTGTGCTTCGTCGGAGGCATTTCTAGTTACAACAACTTTTCCACTCTTTAGAATTGGAATTCTATGTCTTACTATTAAACTTGATAATTCTTGATTGCCTCTTAAGCAGAACTTTGCTTTCAGAGAATCTGGCGAGTAGTAGAAACCTGCATGAATTACTCCAGAATTTCTTCTACTTGCATGTTTTCCAGCTAAATTTTCTTTATCAACAACTAAAACTCTCGCTTTTGGTTTTGAACTCTTAATCGCACATGCAGTAGAAATCCCAATAACACCAGCTCCTACAACGAGAACATCAAAATCTTTCATACGATCTCCTCACAAGCGCTGAAGTTAAAGATCCTGGCACGATATGATAACGCCATGTTACTTTCGAAAGCGCTAAAATCCTTTAAAGGAAATGTATTTTACAGATCTTTTACTTTGCTTCCGAGACAAGACAAAATTCCACTTATAGTTATAGTGGCTATTCAGATTATTTTGAACTTTTTTGACCTAGTTGGAATAGCGATAATTGGGCTGATTGGTTCTCTCGCTGTTCGAGGTGTCCAAACGATTGAACCCTCAGGAACGGTCCTAGATATTCTAAAGTGGCT
>JACCDK010601975.1_pt1 | contig 16485 bp, 15 predicted proteins | sample 7445871 | NCBI WGS metagenome assembly JACCDK01 (sample SAMN15323436, study PRJNA562643) | freshwater metagenome | isolation source: river surface water | place: USA:Blue River Watershed | collected 2017-08-15 | reverse complement strand
TAGATCGCCTTGAGCATATGTTTGAGGATCGTGTGGCCCGTGCCCTGAAAAGCTTGGGCCTGCCCACCGCGCAAGAGGTGACTGAATTGCAAGAGCGGGTTGCGGCATTGGAAGCGGCACTCAAGGCCAGCGACCCCAAAACAGCACCTCGCAAACGCGCCAGCACCTCGGCAGCCAAAGCCAAACGATAAAACCTGGCATGGCCAAAAAAGCACCTCGCCGCACTGCGGAGCGTATCGCCACAGTGGCATTGGACTTGTTCAATCGCTACGGTGAACCCAATGTGTCGACCACCCTCATTTCCTCGGAACTGAACATCAGCCCGGGTAATTTGTACTATCACTTCCCGGCCAAAGACCAGCTTGTCAGCCACCTCTTTGACGACTACAAAGAGCGCATTCTGAAATTGCTAGATGCCAGTCAAGATGTGAAAGATGTAGAAGACGCTTGGTTCTTCTTGCATTCCTTGTTTGAACTCATTTGGGACCATCGGTTTCTCTACCGCGACCTGAATGATTTGCTTTCCAAAAACAGGCACTTGGAAATGCACTTCAAAAATATTTTGGAAGCCAAAACAGCATCTTTGAATCACTTGTTACAAGCATTGGCCAGACAGGGCCACATTCGCAATGAACCGGCCACCTTTACCACCCTGTCGGCCAGCATGTCGGTGGTGGTGACCTATTGGCTCAGCTACGAATATGTGCGCAACCCGCGCCATGCCATGGAGCCCGAAAGTGCTGGCGATGCCTTAGCGCGTGGCGCACGCCATGTTCTTTTGCTACTGGCGCCCTACTTGGAAAACGCTGACGCGCGCGCGCATCTTATGCAACTGACGCAGGCTTACGAAACTAGTCAAAGCGCGATTGTGCAAGTTTCAACAAACCATCAAAAATAAGGCTGTCGACCAACTCAAATTGAATGGCCATGCTGGGTGCCATTTTCCAGCCCGCACCGCCAGTCATCACGCAGGCAGGCATGATGCCCGTGTGGTCTTTCAAATGTTGCACCATGCGCTCACAGGCACCTGCAATGGCATACGTGCCGCCACTGGTTAAGGCATCGCTGGTGTTGGTCGGAAAAGGACGAACTTCACCGGTGGGCACGTGCAAACCAGCAGTGCCAGACTCCAAAGCACGCAACATGATGCCGTGCCCTGGCAAGATCAGGCCCCCTAAAAATTTACCGTGTTGGTCGAGTGCTTCAACGGTGACGGCCGTGCCCACCATCACCACCACCAAAGGCTTCTGTTCACCTCGAAGCAACAGGCGGTGACGTGCACCGATCATGGCCACCCAACGGTCAGAACCCAAGCGCGTGGGATGATCATAGCCATTGATCACGCCCGCTTCCTCGGTGGAAGAGACCACCCACTGGGGTGCCACCTCCCACAACTCCATTTGTTCCTGAACACGGCGTTTCACAGCATCACCGGCCACCACACAGCCCAGCATGTGATCGGGCGCAGGCAACCGAGACCATGGGCCCTCAGCCAAGGTCTCAATGTTTTCTAAAAACTCAGCACCTTGCGCCAGCACCGTGGCTTGGGTATGTGGACGGTCGTAAAGCGCCCACTTCAAGCGGGTGTTGCCGACGTCGATTGCCAAAAATGTCATATGCGGATGATAATGATTTTTATGTTCCCATTGATCAAAATCTCAAAAAGTCTGTCGGCCTATGAGCGCGGGCACCAATTTGGTCTGGCCAGTGCAGCACAAGCCCAACACAGCCGCATCACCTATGCACGTTTATTTGCCTCTTGCGGCATCTCGTGGCCACAAGCCTGCGAACGTGCGGCACATTACACCCAAGTCATTGACAAGCTTGACCCCTCACTTCTTCAAGAAATGCAGGGCATGGCAGACGGCGCAGGCCTGAAACTTGAGGACATCTTGGCCCTCAATTGCAGAACTGAAATATTGCCCCCAAGCTTTTTAAGCGACGTGACACACGAGACCCATTTGGCCCTGGCCACCAACAACGCCTTGGGCTTGACCGATTGGACACAAGAAGCCGATGCCACCTTGAATCAACTGTGGAAGGAAGGTGAGTGCACTTCGATGTGCGTAGATGGCACAGGCAGTCTCGATGGATATGCATGGTTTGCACAAAATTGGGACTGGGTAGGCAGACAACGCTCTGCACTGGTCATCTTGCAAAGCTACGATGCGCAGGGACGAGCGTTCACCACACTGACAGAAGGCGGCATGCTCGCCAAAATTGGCATGAGTGAAGGTGGCTTGGCCATTGGCCTGAACATTCTTCGTTCTATCAATGATGGCGCATCACCTGGCGTACCTGTGCATGTGGTTCTGCGGCATTTACTGTCTTGCCAATCTGTGGCACAGGCCCGCGTGGCATTGACACACATGCAAACCCTGTCGTTTGGCGCCGCGTCCAACATCCCTGTGGCAGACGCACACGGTGAGGCCGCCTGCTTTGAAATTTCACCCGGTGGTTGGGACGAGGTCCGGCCTGTCAACGGCTGTGTGGTGCACACCAACCATTTCCTGTGTGAATCGCTCAGCGCACAGCAGTCTCCCATGGGCTTGGCTTTGTCCAGTGCGCCACGCCTAAAGAGTGGGCAACGACACGCAGATGCCGTGGCACAGGGTCAGCGCATTGAGTTTGACGCCTTGCAAAATTTTCTTCGCGACGAATCCGATGGCTTGTGGTCAATCTGCCGCAGCCCCGATCCAGCCATGCCCCCAGAGGCGCGGGTTGAAAGTGTGGCGGGCATCATCATGTCGCCACACCAAAGGGCCATTTGGATTGCCCCCAACGTGCCAAAGTTGGTTGCGTTTGAAAAAATTTCTTAAATGGCGGGTCTTGGAATTGGGCACACCGATTCGTAAGCGCGCGACGCCCTGAGCACCATGGCATCGTCAAACATGCGGCCCACAAATTGAAGGCCAATCGGCAAGCCTTCTTTGGTCAAGCCACAAGGGATGGTTGAAGCGGGTTGCTGCGTCAGGTTGAATGGGTAACTGAATGGCGTCCAACCCAACATGGCCTCAGGGGTCATCACTTGTTGACCTGCAGGCCTTGCATCAAATGCGGGCACTGCTACAGAAGGGGTGACCAACAAATCGTACTTCTGCATGAACTGGCGCATTTGCGAGCCCAATGCGCCACGCTTCAAGTTCAATTGTTGAACGTCCATGGCACTGAATTTTTCGCCAATCAGGGCCTCGCCTTTGAAGTCGGGATCGGCCAAGGCTTGCTGTGCTGGCGTTAAACCGTTCCAAACCGTTAGTGCACCCACAAACCACAAGCCTGTTGAAATATGCAAGGGATCTTCAAAGCCAGGATCGACCTGCTCTACATGTGCGCCCAAGCTTTGCAACACCTTGACTGCCGCTTCAACAGCCGCTGCAACTTCGGGGTGGACATTGTTGGCATAACCCAAGGTGGGGGAATAAGCAATTCGCAATCCACGAATGCCATCTTCAAGGCCCACTCGGTAATCTGTGGCATCGGGTGGCAAAGAGGTCCAATCTCGCGCATCGGGTTGCTTGATGACGTTCATCATGAGGGCAGCATCACGCACGCTCATGGTGTGGGGGCCTAAATGTGCAACAGAACCAAAAGGTGACAAGGGGTACGCAGGCACTCGGCCGAAACTGGGCTTGAGGCCAAAGTTGCCACAAAAAGCAGCGGGTATTCGAACACTGCCAGCGCCATCTGTGCCCACACCCAATGGGCCTAAACCTGCCGCAACCGCAGCGGCCGCGCCACCCGAAGAACCGCCCGGTGTTTTGTCGGTGTTCCAAGGGTTTCGCGTGATACCCGTAGCCGGTGAATTGGTTTCGCCTTTGCAGCCAAATTCGGGGGTGGTGGTTTTTGCAAACAACACCGCGCCTGATTCACGCAAACGGGCCGTCACAGGTGCATCCACATCCCATGCTTGCTGCGGATCAACCGTGCGACTGCCGCGCAAGGTGGGCCACCCGCGGGTCAGAATCAAGTCTTTGATGGAGGCTGGCACACCTTCTAAAGCACCCACTTCAGCTCCACCCTGCAGTGCAGCCTTGCGATGCGCTTGCCATTTGGCTTCGCTGGCTTTGGCGCAGGCCATGGCCACTTTTTCATCGACCAAGGTGAACGCATTCAGTTGGGGGTTGATGCGTTCAATGCGCGCCAACAAGGCTTGCGTGGTGTCGACAGGAGAGGCCTGACCGCTACGGTACAAACTGAGCAGTTGCTCTGCTGTGCATTGCGTTAAATCACTGGGTGTGGTGCTTTGCGTCATGGTCGCGTCCTTGTTTGAGGGCTGAGTTTTTTCCAAGGCAAATCGCCGGGATCTGCTGCCATGGGCCCGGGTGCTTTGGCCACAATGACCTGCGAAGCAATGGGTGTGAAATCTGCACGAAAATGGTTAGAGCTTTTGGCCACCACAATTTTCATTTTTTCGGGATGGATGCCCACTGTGCGCAGCAGTTCTCTGTCGAGCAATTGCATCTTGCCGCTGACCACAGCCACCAAGATGCCTTCAATTTCCAAACAAGCACTGGGGCCCATGTGAATTGTGACACCCGTCATCATGGGGCCCTTTAAAACACATTGCCCGTCGCTGATGGCCTTGACCGTAAAGCGCGCTTGAACGGGCGGATCACTCAACTGCCCTGTAAAGATGGGCACAGCTTTACCAAGACTGCAATCGATTTGTGCACCCACGCCTGCGTCACATGCTTTTTGTGCTGCCTCCGGGTCAAACATCAAACCTAAGGCCACTTGAGCGGGGTAGGCTTTGCCGGCACCTTGTTGCATCAATGCATGCAACATGCCTGTGGTGTTGCTGTCGCCGCCTGCGCCAGGATTGTCTTGTGTGTCGGCAATGACCACTGGTGCTGATGCGCTGCTGGCCGTGGCCATGGCTTGCACGACCGCTTCACGTGCAGACATCCAATCGGGGCGCCACAAAGAAGGTTCACTGACGGCCTTGAACAAACGTTCAACCACTTGCTCGGCTTGTGGCCCATGGCCCCACACCACGGGGCCGCAAGCTTCAAAATCGGAGGCTGGGAAGCCCATGCAAAAACTCAACATGACACCCGATGCTTGGTCGAGTTCCAACAATTGCGCGTAAGCCGATTTGGCTGGCGCCATCCAAGTGCTTTGCGCGTTGAGTGAAATCAAGAAAGGAAAACGCCTTGCATGCATTGGCTCTTTGCGGCCCAGCTTTAAGCGCCGCTGCATCAACTGTGCAGCCAACTCGCCCGTGTCAGCCATGTCGATGTGCGGATACGTACGATAAGACACCAAGGCATCACTTTGCGTCAACATGCGCTGCGTCACATTGGCATGCAAATCCAAGCTGGCCACAATGGGAATGTGAGGTCCAACCAACTGACGGATGCGCGCAATCAGTTCGCCTTCGCTGTCGTCGGCATGCTCGGCCACGGCCGCACCATGCAAATCAAGGTACACACCGTCTAAGCCGCGTACCAAGGCACTTCTGACATCTTCCAAAATGGCTTGGCTAATTCGCTCAAAAGCATCTTGCGTGACGTACGATGAAGGTGTAGCGCCAGCCCAAGCCGAGGGCACCAACTCCCATTGCCAACGCCTGGCCGCATCAATGAACCCTGCAATGGGAATGTTGATACCACTTAATTGATCAATCACAGTTTGACCGCGCATGTAAGCAGGAAAAGATTCACCGCGGTTAAAAGCCTTCCAATCGGCCAAACTGGGTGCAAAGGTATTGGTTTCGTGTTGATAACCGGCAACCAGAATGCGTGTCATGATGAAATTTTTCTTGCCTGTCAGCAGGCGGTGCGTTTAAAAAATAGCAGCAGGCGCTGCTTCAAATAATTTTCGGGTGTAGGCATGCTGCGGCGATGCGTACAAATCGGCCGTTTTGCCCATCTCCACAATCTGGCCTTGGTGCATCACGATCACTTGATCGCACAGCTGTGCGGCCACCCGCAAATCGTGGGTGATGAACAACATGCCCAAGCCCAAGCGTGACTGAATTTCGCGCAACAAGGTGAGGATTTGTGCCTGCACACTGACATCCAGGGCGCTGACAGCCTCATCGGCCACCAGCACTTTGGGCTCACAGGCCAAGGCCCTTGCAATGGCCAAGCGCTGACGCTGCCCGCCGCTGAACTGCGTGGGATAACGCTGCAGCGCCTCAACGGGCAAGCGCACTTGTTGCATCAAGGTTTCGGCCAGAGCTTGGGCTCTGTCTTGGGCCATGCCAAAATTGATGGCACCTTCTACAATCGATTGACCCACTGTACGCCGTGGGTTCAAGGAGCGATTGGGATCTTGAAATACCACTTGCACATGACTGCGCAAAGGCCTGAGTTGACTTTCTGGCAGCGCGGCAATTTGGTGATCGCCCCAATGAATAGCGCCAGACGTTGGGTCAATGAGGCGAATGAGGCAACGTGCCAAAGTCGATTTGCCCGAGCCTGACTCACCCACGATGCCAATCGTTTCACCCGCTCTAACGGCCACGCTGGCCGCCTTCAAAGCGTGTGTTTCGTGACCGCGACCCAACCAATCTCGGCTGACATAAGTTTTGCAAACATCTGTGCCTTTTAAAAGCGCAGGGCCTTGTGCAGTGGCTCGCGCTGGCGGTGGCGTCATGCTGGGCACCGCTGCCAACAAGGTCTGGGTATAGGCTTCTTTAGGCTGTCGCAGCACTTGCTCTGAAGTACCTGACTCTACGGCACGCCCTTGGTTCATCACCAACACGTCGTCTGCAATTTCGGCAACCACGCCCATGTCGTGCGTGATGAACAACACCGCACAACCTTGCTCCGCCTGCAGTTGAGAAATGAGTTTCAAAATTTCTTTTTGCGTTGTGACGTCGAGTGCCGTAGTGGGCTCATCGCAAATCAACAAAGCCGGTTTCAAGATGACCGCCATGGCAATCACAATGCGCTGCCTTTGGCCACCGCTGAGTTGGTGCGGAAAGCTTTCGTAGATTCGCAAAGGGTCGGGCAAGCGTACACTTTCAAAAACGCGCATCACCTCGGCCTTGCGTTTTTCGGCATTCCAATCTGTGTGGGTTGCCAGCAGTTCGTCCACTTGATCACCACAGCGCACCACAGGATTGAGCGCTGTCATGGGTTCTTGAAAAACCATGCCCATGGCTTGCCCGCGCAAAGCACGCAAACGAGCTTGAGGCACCTTCAAAAGCGCCTCACCTTGAAGCAAGATTTCGCCGTGATCGGGTTTCAGTTCACGCGCCAGCAAGCCCATGACGGTGGTGGCCATGACCGACTTGCCAGACCCCGACTCACCGACAACGCACAAAGTTTTGCCACGTTCAATGCAGAGGCTAATGTCTTGAATGGCGTGCGAACGGTCGCCGCCTTTTGGCAAAGCCACCGACAAATGCTTGATTTGCAAGACCGCTTCAGACATCAGGTACCTCGTCTTGCAAACTTAGGGTCGAGCACATCGCGAAGGCCATCGCCCAATAAATTGACTGCCAACACCGTAGGGACCAAGAACAAGGCAGGGTACAAAACATTGCCAGGGTACTGACTGAATTGCACACGACCTTCGGCCATGATGTTGCCCCAAGTAGGGATGTCGGGCGGCAAACCCAGACCTAAGAAACTCAAAATGGCTTCTGTGAGAACGGCAGAGGCCGCGACAAAGGTGCCTTGCACGATCAGTGGCGCCAACGCGTTGGGCAAAATGTGTCGGAACAAAATGACAGGTGTGGGCGTAGCCAATGCGCGCGCCGCTTCCACAAAAGGTTCTTCGCGCAAACTCAGTACCAATGAGCGCACCAAGCGTGTCACACGCGGCACCTCAGGAATGGCAATGGCCACCACAACCGTTGAGAGGGTGGCACCCAAAGCCGCCACCAAAGCGATGGCCAACAAAATGGCAGGGATGGCCATCAAGCCGTCCATGAAGCGCATGAGCACGGCGTCCACCGCACGGAAATAGCCCGCCAACATGCCCATGCCGCCACCCAACACCAAGGCCAGCAATGCGGTAGAGGCGCCTACGCCCAATGAAACACGAGCGCCATACACCACGCGGCTGTACAAATCTCGACCAAAACTGTCGGTGCCCAGCCAAAATGTATGTTGCACCGTAGTGCCATCTAGCAAAGCAAATTGCCCGGACATGCCCACGGCTTTGTTGATGAAGTTGGAGTCCATGGCGCTGGGGTCAACCGTGCCCAAGAACGGCGCCATGCACGCCACAAAAACCATCAGTCCCAAGACCACGACGCCAAACTTCACGGACCCATTGGCCCACAATCTTTGCAAGGTGTTCATCAGTACCGAATCCTTGGGTCTAAGAACAAATAACTCAGGTCAACGCACAAGTTAATCAACACATAGCTGACCGAGAACAACAGCACCAAACCTTGAATGACTGGGAAATCTCGATTCAGCACAGCATCGACTGTGAGCGAACCCAAGCCGGGAATGGCATAGACAGTTTCGGTGACCACCACGCCGCCAATGAGAAGGGCAATGCCAATGCCCACCACGGTGACAATGGGCACCGCAGCGTTGGCCAAGGCATGTCGTAGCAAAACGGCCGATTCGGCAATGCCTTTGGCACGTGCGGTGCGAATATAGTCTTCAGTGAGCGCCTCAGAAACGCTGGCCCGGGTAACACGTGCAATGAGCGCAACGTAAATCATGGCCAGCGTCATCCAGGGCAAGATCAACTGGCGCATCCACGTCCATGGCCCCGCAGCTGAAGGTCCCGACAAAGACTTATAGCCTTGCACAGGCAACCACTCAAGGCGAATGGCAAACAAATAAATGAGCAGATAGCCAATGACAAACACTGGCACTGAAAAACCAGCCACCGAAAAGCCAGACAACAGTCGATCGAGCCAGCCACCCATGCGCCAAGCGGCCAGCGTACCCAATGGCACCGCAATCAAAATGGCTAAGACGACTGTGCCAAATGCCAACGAAAGGGTGGGCTCTACACGTTGCGCAATGAGTTCTGTGACAGGCTTGTTCAAATAGTATGAGAAGCCCAAATCACCTTTAAAAACATTGGCCATCCAGATGCCATACTGAACCGGAATAGGTCTGTCCAAACCCAATTGAACTTGGATTTTGGCGATGTCTTCGTTGGTGGCGCTGTTACCCGCAATGACTGCGGCGGGGTCGCCGGGGGCCAATCTCAAGATGAGAAAGACCACCAGCGAAACCACGAACAGAACCGGAAGCACCGCAAGGATGCGGCGCAACAGGAATTGCAGCATGGTTTAGTTTTTCTTGACGTTCCACATCAATGGCACACCCGGTGTGACCAACATGCCTGAAACATTGCTGCGAAGCGCTGCAGGACTGATGTACTGACCCAAAGGTGCATGGGTGGCAGTTTCAAATGCGACGCGTTGAATTTCGCTGGCAATTTTCTTTTTCTCTGCAGCCTCGGTGGTGCGAGCAAAGCGGCCTTTCAAGTACTCGAGGCGTGGTTCATCTTGCCAACCAAACCAACCATTCTGGCCCTTGGCGTTGAGCATGGCCATGGACAAAGGATTGGAAATGTCGCCTGCTGTCCACGCCGTCAAGAAAAGATGCCAACCGCCTTGTGCAGGTGCATCTTTCTTGGCACGGCGCGCCAACAAGGTGGCCCAGTCCATTTGCTGAAAGTCAACCTTGAAGCCCGCGGCTTGCAACTGCTGCTGCGCCACCAGGGGCAATTTGGCAATAGAAGCCAAGTCTGTGGGGCGCATCAGAGTGATGGGCGTACCGTCATAACCCGCTTCTTGCAACATTTGTTTGGCTTTGGCAGGATTGGCAACGCCCGTAAAGTAACCCGTGTCCTCATCGGCATAAGCAGTACCGCATGGGAAAATACTTCGGCACAAACGGCCCATTTCTGGAATGCCAACTTGTGTATTGATGTAGGCCTGTTGGCCCATGGCCACCATGGCTGCTTGGCGAATTTTGGGGTTGTTGAAGGGTGCATGCAAGTGGTTAAAGCGCATGATGAATTGCAAACCTGCTGGCGCAAAATTCTCAACACGAACACCTTCGGTTTTCTTCAATGCATCCATTTGCTCGAAGCTGGGCTGCTCGATGATGTCAACTTCGCCAGCTTTGAGGGCATTGAACTGCGTCTGCGTGTCTCGAATGATGACCCACTCTACGCGGTCAAAATTGACGGGGCGACCACCAGCCATGGCACTGGGTGCTTCTGGACGAGACTTGTATTTGGCGTTGCGGGTGTAAACCACCAAAGCACCAGGCTTGAATTCGTCAGCCTTGAAGACAAAAGGGCCAGAGCCAATGTGCTCCTTGATTTGCTCGGTGCCGGGTGTGGCTGCAATGCGCGCGGGCATGATGAAAGGCACATTGGAAGAGGCCTTACCGAATGCATCCAAGACAATGCCGCAAGGCTGATTCAAATTGATTTTGAAAGTGTTGGCATCTGGCGTTTCATAACCTGTGATGAAGGTGCTCAAAATGCCACCCATGGCATCGCGACTGGCCCAGCGCTTTAAGGAAGCCACCACATCCTCACTGGTGACGGGCTTGCCATCGTGAAACTCCAAGCCAGGACGAAGCTTGAAGGTCCACGTTTTTTCATCTTTTGAAATTTGATAGGAATCGACCATCTGTGGCTTGATTTGGCCCTTGGCATCTTCTGTGAACAAGGTGTCATAAATCATGTAAGCATGATTGCGTGTGACATAAGCTGTTGTCCAGATGGGATCTAACACGGTCAGGTTGGCGTGCGGGACAAAACGCAAAACCTTGTTGTTGGGGGTTTGCGCTTGGACCGCGCTTCCGGCCATCATGGCCAAACTTAAAGAAAGACTTGCGGCGAAGAGTGAGCGACGTTTCATCAAGATTGACTCCAAAAGAAAATAACGCGAAATTGCTGGAACCTGTACATTGAAAAGATCAGAATGAAGGCTTTGAACACAACCCCACTATAGACCGCTCAATTAAAAAGGATCTCATGGTCATCCCCAATATGACAGCGCTTGAGCTGTCACAAGCGATACACACCAAGAGCCTCTCATGCCGCGAAGTGAGCTTGGCTTTTTTGAAACAAATCGAAGTGCACAACGGTGCCAGCAACGCCATCGTCAGCCTTGCACCGGTAGAACTCGTCTTGTCCCAAGCAGATGAAAAAGACGCGCAATTGGCGCGAGGCGAATCGATGGGCTGGCTGCACGGCATACCCCAAGCCGCCAAAGACTTGGTCGAGGTGGCGGGCTTTCCCACTCGCCACGGCTCGCCCCTCACCGAGTCCTTGCCCGCCAGCACAGACAACCTTATGGTGGCGCGCATGCGTGCAGCGGGTTGCATCTTTCTTGGTAAAACCAACACGCCCGAATTTGGTTTGGGCTCGCACACATTCAACGAAGTGTTTGGCGCCACCCGCAACGCATGGGACCCATCCAAAAGTGCCGGCGGCAGCAGTGGCGGTGCAGCTGTCGCTTTGGCGCAGCGCATGTTGCCCGTTGCCGATGGCTCAGACTTCATGGGCAGTTTGCGTAACCCTGCAGCTTGGAACCATGTGTTTGGCATGCGCCCGTCGCAAGGCAGGTTACCCCGATACCCAGTTGCCGACGGCTTCATTGCGCAGCTGAGCACGGAAGGCCCCATGGCCAGAACCGTTCGTGACTTGGCCATGCTCTTGTCCACCCAAGCGGGTTATGACGCACGATCACCTCTCACCATTGCAGAATCGGGACAAAGGTTTACGCAAAGCCTAGATGCCGACATGAAGCATCGGCGTATCGGCTGGCTGGGCAATCTCAATGCTTACTTGCCGATGGACGACGGCATTTTGTCAGTTTGCGAAAGCGCTCTGAAAACACTGGAAACAACTGGCTGCGATGTGTCTTCCGCTCAATTGGGCATGTCGCCTGAAGAGATTTGGGAAGCGTGGTTGGTGTGGCGCAAAGCATTGTCTGGTCGCAACATTGGAACTTACACACACCACCACGACTGGCGCACCAAAGTCAAACCCGAAGCGCAATGGGAATATGACCAATCACTGAGCCTCACTGGCAGCCAACTGATGCAAGCCAGTGTGACACGGACACGCTTTTACCAAAGCATGCTGAAGTTGTTTGAATCGTTTGACATCCTGGTTTTGCCTTCGGCGCAAGTCTGGCCATTTGATGTCACTGAACGCTGGCCCCAGTCCATCAATGGCACAGCGATGGACACCTATCACCGTTGGATGGAAGTGGTGATTTATGCCACTTTTGCAGGCTTGCCCGCCATCAGTGTCCCTGCCGGATTCAATGCGCAAGGTCTGCCAATGGGCTTGCAATTGATTGGCAAACCACAAGGTGATTTTGAACTCTTGCAAGTGGCCTACGCTTATGAGCAGGCCGCGCAAGAACTGATACAACAACGCCCACCGGGCATCTGAAGGCAAGCCCTATCAACGCAGCGCACCCGTCAAGGTGAGTCTGGCCAAAGCCATCACTTTGGCCGAGTCCACCAACTCTTGAATGCCCACGTATTCGTTGGGCTGGTGTGCCAAGTCGAGAATGCCAGGGCCATAGGCAATACAGTCCCTCAACTTGCCCGTTCGCACAATGTGTTTTTGGTCGTAAGTGCCGGGGCTGGCAATGTAAGTAGGCTCGCGGCCCAGCACGCGGGCAATGGCCCGTGCTGTGGCATCTACGACGGGTGCATCTTTGGGCGTAGCGGTGGGCACAAAGCTCATGATCTCTCGAATGCCGTAATCAAAACCTGAACGCGTGCGCTTCAATTCATCGAGCATGTCGATGATTTCTTGCTTGACCGCTTCTAAATTTTCTTCGGCAATAAAGCGGCGATCGAGCACGGTGCGGCAGCTATGCGCCACCACAGGCGAAGGTGTATCGGCCGTGGGCCAACCCCGCGCATCGTTGGCGTAGCGCTGCTCTACTTGACCACCGTGAATGCTGTTGATGTTCAAGGTGCTGACGCGTGCACCCGGTGGCTCAACGGGTTCTGCGGTTAGTCGTTGATTCAACCGAGGTTGCAATTGCGTTTCGAGCAAATGAATGAATGCACTCATGTGGTTGATGGCGCTATCGCCTAAAAACGGCATAGAGCCATGCGCAATGCGCCCTTTGGTTTCGACCTCGCCCCACCACACACCACGGTGACCTAAACAAATTCGATCAACACCCAGGGGCTCAGGGATGATCACATGGTGCACACGCGGTTTGCTGAAGTAACCGCGCTCGGCCAAATAACCAACGCCTGCAAAGCCCCCCGACTCTTCGTCCACGGTGCCACTGATTTCAAGCGCACCCGGAATGGGCAAACCCGACTCAATCAGAGCCTCACAGGCAATGATGCTGGCCGCCAAACCGCCCTTCATGTCGCAAGTGCCGCGACCATAAATTTTGCCATCGCGAATTTCTGCGCCAAACGGATCTGAAGTCCATCCACTGCCAGCTTCCACCACATCGATGTGGCTGTTAAAGTGAACACACTCACCCGCTGCTGCGCCTTGCCAACGCGCCACCACATTGACGCGGGGTTTGGCATCGGAGTCGCCGGGGGCGCCATGTGCGCGAACATATTCGACTGCAAAGCCGCGAGGCTTGAGGCGCTCACCAATGAAACGCGCACAGGCTTCATAAGCATCGCCTGGTGGATTGACGGTGGGAATGCGCACCAAGTCTTGCGTCAGTGCCACCACCTCGTCTTGCTTGGCCTCGATGCGTGCCAACAAAGCTTGAACTTGAGGACTCATATCGGGTGAGGTGGTTTTTGTATTCATCAGTTTTGTCTCCAAGGCAAGCCTCGTTTGCGCCAGCCACCCAACAATCCGCGGTGGGCATTGGCATCGGGGTCTCCCTCAAAACCTTCCAGTATGTTGTAGGCCTCTAAGCCCAATTGGGTTGCTCGTTGGGCTGCCGCCACAGACCGAACACCACTGCGGCACAGTAACACGATCTTTTTGCCTTCAGCGCCAATGGCTTGAATACCAGCGTCAAACTGCGGGTTGACGTCCACCACGGGCCATTGCTTCCAAGCCAGCGGCTTGGCTTCGGGCACAAAGCCCACCCACGCCCGTTCGGCATCTGATCGGACATCGACCAACACAGCCTCGTCGGCTTGCACCCAATGCCACGCCAATTCGGGCAAGACATCGCCGGCATAGCCTTGTGCGGGCCGCACACTTGTTACATCATGGGACATCACTTCTCCTCCGGCATCGTGGCGCAAGCCCGACGTTAAATTGGCAGGAACCGCTTCATCGATTCGCTTGGGTTTGGGTAAATTCAAATTGCGCATGATGGCTTCAAACTCGGCCAAGGATTTGCCCGCTATGCGCAAATTGTGTTGCTGTTCATGGCCAATGCTGGAATGAGTACGACCTTGGTAATCGTGGCCCGGCCACACTGTGGTGCTGGCTGGCAATTTGAACAAAACATGGGTCAGGCTGTGGAACATGTCAGCAGCACTGCCCGATTGAAAATCGGTCCGTCCACACCCCCCAATCAAGAGGGTGTCGCCTGTAAACACATGGCTTGCCTGATCTGTGGCCAAGTAAAAACACATACTGCCGCCCGTGTGACCAGGCGTATGGAGGGCTTTTAAAGCAAGTTCACCAAAGGGAATCATTTGGCCGTCGACCAACTGCACGGCAGCGGTTCCAATGTGACAGCCTTCGGGTGCGGCTGTTTGTGCGCCCATGTGTTCGGCCAACAAGCCTGCGCTGGTGATGTGATCGGCGTGGGCATGTGTTTCGAGGGCCCAACGCAATTTCAGGCCAAGGGCTTGAATGGTTTGTTGGTCTCGCTCAACTTGAGCATCGACCGGATCAATGATCACAGCGTCCAAACTTTTTGCGTCGTACACCACATAGGTGTATGTGCTGGACGCTGGGTCAAACAGTTGAACAATTTGCAGGGCTTTGTGATTCATACCGCAACCCAAATTAAGCAAACTTGGTCAGCATCTCGGCCACATGCTCTGCTGATTGATCGCCTTGTTCAATCATGCAGCCCACCATGGAAAAGAATGCTTTGTCCAAGGCTTTGCGTGAGGCGGCCATTTGTTGGGCAATCTTTTCACAGTCGGCATCGGCGTCAATCAGCTTTTGCAAGCCTCGCAATTGGCCTTCAATACGGGCCAAACGGGCACAAAGGGCTTTCTTTTTTTCTGGGTCTGCAAGGCGGCTCATGGAGTTCTTTCTAGGGGAATGCAAATTATGATAACTTTTGCCACCATTTAAGAACATATTTCAGGAACTCTCTTTGATGTTTGCCAATTTGCACCCTTATGTCATTGCCGCCATTGGCGGCGTTCTGATTGGCTTGGCCAGTTGGCTGCTTTGGTGGGGCCTAGGCCGCATTGCAGGCATCAGCAGTATCACGGCAGAAGCCATCACTGCGCCCACCCAGACAGACACTTGGCGTTGGCCATTTTTAGCCGGTTTGATTGTGGGCGGTTGTCTTTTGGGTCAAGGCCTTGAAATTCCAACACTGCCCACCCGTCCCTTGTACTTGCTCATCCCTGCGGGTTTGTTGGTAGGCTTTGGCACCGTCTGGGGCAGTGGCTGCACCAGCGGCCATGGCGTTTGCGGCTTGGGTCGCTTGTCCTTGCGCTCCTTGGTTGCGGTGGGGACGTTCATGGCCACTGGCATGATGGCCGTCACGTTGATGCGAGGTGCCGTATGAGTGATCAATTTCCTCGCGCTGGCCGTCTAGGATTGGCCTTTTCTGCAGGGCTTGTCTTTGCCGCAGGTCTGGTTTTGTCGGGCATGACCCAGCCTCTCAAAGTCCTAGGCTTCTTGGACATTACAGCTATCAACAAAGGCCCCTTTCCCGGCTTGTGGGACCCCACACTGGCTTTTGTCATGGGCGGCGCCGTTTGCGTCACGTTGTTGGCATTTGCTTGGACACCGCGCTTGGCCAAAGCACCTTTATTTGCCAATCAGTTTCATACCCCCGGACAAAGTCGCATCGATTTCCCCTTGGTGGGAGGCGCTGCCATGTTTGGTCTGGGTTGGGGCTTGGTGGGCTATTGTCCCGGGCCCGCCCTGGCCTCGGCCTTGTTAAGTCTTGATGCACTCGTATTTACGGGCGCCATGCTTGTTGGCATGTTGATTTGTAAGTCTTTTCTAAGAAAAAAGGCTGCGATTGGAAGTTGACGTTTACGTCAACGTCAATTAGACTGGGGCGCTTCGCTCTGCGGCCAATTGACGGCCCTGGCTGCGATTCTGTTTACGACCCTGTTTGCGACCCGATTGATCCTTCACTGGAAACATGCCATGACCGACTTGTCTGCCGAATTCAAAGCCCTCGCCGAATACCGCCCCACGCACAAAGTACGCTTTGTCACGGCGGCCAGTTTGTTTGATGGCCACGATGCCGCCATCAACATCATGCGCCGCATCTTGCAAAGCATGGGCGCCGAAGTCATTCACTTGGGTCACAACCGCTCAGTCGATGAAGTGGTCACCGCAGCCTTGCAAGAAGATGCACAGGGCATTGCGATCAGCTCTTATCAGGGTGGCCACGTTGAGTACTTCAAGTACATGGTGGATTTATTGCGC
>JACCDK011795117.1_pt1 | contig 16486 bp, 16 predicted proteins | sample 7445871 | NCBI WGS metagenome assembly JACCDK01 (sample SAMN15323436, study PRJNA562643) | freshwater metagenome | isolation source: river surface water | place: USA:Blue River Watershed | collected 2017-08-15 | reverse complement strand
ATGCGTAACTTAGCCATCTTCTTACTAAATAAAATTAGCACCTCTATCAGCCATGCCATAGAAAAAGTTACATCTAATATTGCCATAGCTCTATCGCTCTTGTTCAGGAGAATTTAATGGCCCTGCACTTTTCATTATAATTTAAGCTTGAATATAACTTATTGTTGTTGTAGAGTTTTACATAAAACATGTTGGTTACTTAAATATGACACATTCTTTAAGTATAGTGGTCAACAGCCACAACTCTTTGGAATCAAAAGAATTGCATGTTACAGATCCTAAAGCTTATGAGGTTCAAGTTAAAAGCACTGCCATTAGTGTTAATATGCTTGATATACACCATACAAATGGTGCAATTAAATTGCATGATATAAATAAAATCCCTGGTGTCTGCGCTGTGGGCATCATTCAAAAGGTTGGCACAGGTGTTAAGGGGTTTGCAAGCGGTGATAAGGTGGTTTACATCTCACAAAGTGGTGGAGGCTATACACATATTAGAAATATAGAATTTAATAAAATAGTAAAAGCAACTGATAAAATGTCTGATACTGAGATTGCTGGGTCATTTTTTAAGGCTATCACTGCTCATATGCTAGTTTGCAGAGCATACAGAATTGCAAAAGGTGCTGGCATATTAATCAATGGTGCCTCTGGTGGTGTAGGAGGTCTGGTGGCGCAATGGGCAAATATCGGCGGCGCATATGTTATTGGCACAGTCAGTGGTGATGATAAAATCCAAGACGCTATATCAATGGGGTGCCATAAAGTTGTTAATTATAATCAACCCAATTGGGCAAAGGAGGTTAGGGAAATAACGAAAAATTATGGGGTCAATGCTGTATACGATGCTATCGGAAAACAAACGTTTTTAGAGTGCTTGGAATGCTTGATGGATGTTGGTATTATGGTCCAATATGGTAATTTAACTGGCATGGTAAGCGGCATAGATTTAAGTATTTTATACTCAAGAGCATTATTTTTTACAAGGCCATCAGTGTTTTTTTATAAAGCAAAGCATATGGAACTTATTTTAACTGCACAAGAAGTTTTCGATAGATTAACCAATAAAGAATTAGTTGTCCAAGACCCCATCACATTTCCATTAATTGAAGCTTCAAAAGCGCATCAATTAGTTGCAAGCAGGACTACAAAGCAACCTATCGTTCTTATACCATGATTTATATATGTTTTTTGATATTAACAATCACAGCTGCTATAGGTGTAGTGCTTATATATCGCCTAACTGTGAAGATTAAATGCTATATTAACACAACAAAATTATCCCCATTTATTTATGCTGTAGTTGATGCTAAGAGTGATAAGATTATCATTGCTTCTGATACTATAATTGCTCCTAACCAATCTTTTATTGATGATATACTGCCAAAACTGATTGATGATATTACATATGCAAAAATTATTGATGCAATAGCAAAAGCAGATGTCTTCAGGTTTACAGGTCGCACCAGCAAAGATAATGCTATACAAAGAATTGATGTATTTATTGATAAAAATGGGGTGTTGCATATCTGGGCTATTGATGAGAATATTAATATCAATAAAAATGAATATTTTTTAGATTTATTAAGCAAATATCGATTGTCCAGCTTTAATTTACTCAATATCCTAAACTCTATCCCTATACCTTTATGGCAAAAAGATAAGGGTGGCAATACTATTTTTGCAAATAGTCAATATCGCTCGCTACAGATTAAGGATCCAATAACAAATACAATACAACTAGAAAATGGTAATTCGTTATCTATCACAACAATACATTCATTGGATTCTAGCATATATTTTGCACAAGATTTATCGGGCACAGAGCTTTTGGAAAATAAAGCCCATCAAGTTCAAAGTATTGTGGATGGATTAATGGAGCATAATATTATCCCAACACTCGTATTAAGTTCTGATTTAAAGGCTCTGTGCTTTAATCGCGCTTTTTTGGAGTTATTTTCCTTCAAAGACAGTGAAATATATGCAAATATGTCTTACAAGATATTATTCGATCTCCTAATTGAGAAGCATAAATTGCATCAGTTAAGTGGCTTTAAAGACAAGCATATGGTAGATATATCATCCAATAATCACACATTTGTTGATCTATGGCATTTATCAAATGGCATGACGATTAAGGTTGCAATTACATCAAATAGCAAAGGTATTATTATTATAACATATCAAGACATCACAATGAATCTGGAGCATTTACATTCCGCTAATAGGGCTAAAGCAATGTTTGTAGAGATCAGCAGTATGCTGGAATATCCTGTAATAATTATTGCACAAAATGGCGCCATTATATTTATGACAGATAGTTTTATTGAAGTCTTTTTAAAAAACAAGTGCTTCATTCCTTTATATATTAAGGATCTTTTAACAATTGATAATATGCAGTTAGATCATCAAGATCTGAGCATCATTATCGCGATATTTGCCAAAGCATTGCACAGAATTGACCAAAAAGACTTTACTTTTAGTCACAATAATAATAAATATATTCTAAAAACAAAATATATTCATGCTCTAGGCGTGAATGCAGTGTTTGAGAAAAGATGAAATTTAGGGATGGATAAAAAAGATTTTCTAGTGTAGTATATCTTATTATAAATATGAAGATGATGATGAAAATGTCTGAAGAAAGATTTCCTATCACTCCAAATGGATATAAGAGAATTGAGAAGGAACTCCAAGAATTTAAAGTGGTCCATAGACCTGCAATAATTGCAGCAATAGCAGAAGCTAGAGCGCATGGTGATTTATCAGAAAATGCAGAGTATTCCGCTGCAAAAGAAAAACAATCTTTCATTGAGGCTAAGATATCAGACCTTCAAGCAAGAATAGCGCGGGCTTATGTTATAGATGAAACTAAAATTCTATCTGATTACGTTCAATTTGGAGCCACTGTCACAATCGTAGATGAAGAAACAGATGAAGAGATCGTATATAAAATAGTCAGTGACTACGAAGCTGATCTATCAATAGGATTATTATCTTACACATCTCCACTTGCCAAGGGGTTAATGGGTAAAAAAATTCATGATTCCATTGAAATTGCAACACCAAAAGGAATGAAGTATTATGAAATTACTGGCATTGTTTTTAAATAGACTTCTTCGGAAACTCTACTTCTGCTGCAACCTGCAGCGTCGTTCCTGTGCTCGAATCCTCACGTACATTAAGTACGCTTTGGGTTCTGTGCTCCGTATACTCCTTGCATCTTACTACCAAAAGCGAGTTTCGAAAGAAGTCTAATGAATATTGATGTTCTAAAGAAATTTATAGAATTTGAAAGTTTTAGACGAGATGAAATAATCAAAAATAAAATTCAAAAAGAGCAACTGATTTTGCAAATAGAAGCAGAAATTCAAAATATACTTCAAGAAATAGACTTAGAAAAGAAATGCACTTCTGTTAATAATGATCCTTTTTTATTGCAAGCATATCACCTATATTACGCATCAGCTAAGAACAGATGGCAAGATTTGCTACTACAAATGGCTCATGCGCAAATAGAATTGCATAATATAACAGATGAGCTAAAGACAGTGCATCTTGATATCAGAAGATATAAAGATATTGTTGCGAAAAAAGAACGGGAAGAAAATGCATTCATCAGTAAAAAACATGATGCAGAGCTAGAAGAACTGGCAAGAATCATGGATCAAGCACCAAAACTTTTATAATTTGCTTTATGGCTATATCTTACATATATCCAAACTGGCAAACCACTTAATGAGATCAGAAGTGAATATAAAAGCATCTGAGGTTTTGTTGCAAAAAAAGCCCACAACACAAACACAAAGCTCAGCAAAAAGATTGTAGCTTTATATATGCTCCAATTGCCTGATTGATGCAAAATTTTAAAAAATGATAGTACGCACGCCATATATACAAACAATATAAATGTCACACTTATATCTATAATCATATTAAACTGCGCAATTAGATCGGTTGTAGCAGAAAAAATAATAAATGGCAGTGTTAAAACAGCAGATGTGACAATTGAGTAATACGGCGTGCCATTCTTATTAACCTTCTTAAATGACGCTGGGAATAAGCCGTCATCGGCTGCTGATTGGGCAATCCTACCAACCACAATCGTCCATCCATTAAGAGAGCCGATACATGTTATCACTGCCATGATCGCAATCGGCACTCCCCATGCGCCTCCAAATAGAAAAGAGGCTGTTTCTGCATATGGAGCTGTAGACTTAACTAAAACATCATTAGGTATAACACCAAATGTAACAACAGTTCCAAGAATATATATAATTGCAGCAACTAATGTTCCAAAGACTGTGGCAAGAGGGATATTCTTTTTAGCATTGATGACACCAGAGCCTGGTACAGTACCCGTTTCAAGGCCTAAAAAACCCCATAAAGTGATAAATGCTGTAGCATTTAATGTGTCGTATAACGAGTGATTTTCTAATGTAAATGGGGGAAAATTGGCAATATCAATTGCAAAAATTCCAAATATAGGTATCATGATTAAAGGTATGATTTTCAATATAGTAAATACAATTTCCCCTCTTCCAGCAGCCTTGATGCCAAGCAAATTAAAGCATGTGATAAGAAGTAAGATGAAAATTTCGATAACAAGTACAGTCTCTTTTTCTAGCGGACCAGATATTAATGCTAGATATCCAGCAATACCTGCAAGCAATGCTGCATTACTTATCCACGATAGAATCCAGTAACCCCATGCTATAATAAAGCCCATATTTCTGCCAAATGCATGAGATACAAATGCATAAGGCCCACCATTTTTTGGTATTTTATTGCTTAGCTCAGCAAACACTAATGCAAGCATTATAGCGCCAAGAGCTGTAATACACCATGCTACCATGCTAACAGAGCCATACTGCGCAAGTGTAGAGGGTAATAAAAACACAGCTGAGCCTAGCAGGTTTCCTATAACTAACGATGATAAAGACCAAAAACCTATCTTTTGCATAAAACAACCTTTTTTGAAATTTCCTATATATATCCTTCAGATGCAAGTTCACAACACTCTTTGACTATATCCCTGATTTTTGCAATATAAGATGCCCTTTGTGTGACGCTGATAACACCACGGGCCTCCAGTAAATTAAAAACATGTGATGCTTTGAGGCATTGATCAAAAGCGGGCTGTGTCAATTGCATTTTAAGCAACGATCTAGATTCATTAATATGTATTTCAAATAATTGAGATAAAGCGTTTATGTCAGCAAATTCAAAATTATATTTACAATACTGAATCTCTGATGTCTTAAATACATCACTGTACTTAACACCATTTTTATTCCATTTAATATCCCAAACACTTTGCACATCTTGCAAAAACATTGCCAGCCTTTCTAATCCATAAGTAAGCTCCCCAGGCACTAATTGCAACTGTATTGAGCCCATTTGCTGCATATATGTATATTGCAACACCTCCATTCCATCGCACCATAGCTCCCATCCCAGTCCTGATGCACCAAGTGTTGGATTTTCCCAATCATCTTCCACAAAACGAAAATCATGTACTTTTGGATCAAGGCCAATATGATAAAAACTTTGCAAACATAAATCTTGCAGATTTCTTGGCGATGGCTTCATGATGACTTGCAATTGATAATAATGCTGCATTCTGTTTGGATTATCGGCATATCTTCCATCAGAAGGCCTTCTTGAAGGCTGGACATACACCACGTTCCACGGCTCATTTTTCATGCACCTGAGTGCGGTTGCTGGATGCGATGTGCCGGCCCCGACTTCTATATCATATGGCATCAACAAGATGCATCCTTGTTCTTGCCAAAATGCTTGTAAAGCTGTTATAAGGTCTTGAAAATACATTTTGCATTCCTTTTTATATATTATTTATGATGTATTGTGAAAAAATACTGCAATATTTTTCCTACCATTCCCACGACAATTAAGGCAATTGGGAACCCTATAATAATACTGATAATAAAATTTTGCAACCACCTGAAGAAATCATGCGGACCATTGTGTATCAAGTGCAAAGATAAAGACATCGCCATCCCCATTCCAGAGCTCACTAAGAATGTAAATAACAAATGATATAATTTATGAGTAATTGTTTTCTTTTTCATAGTAAGTGCTTTTAAATGATGCTGCAGCCTGTATTTTCATCGATATTATATCACATTCCTCCCAAAGAATCCATAGGAATTTCAAATTTATATAGTATTTTTTACAAGTTTAAAACATAGTCAATAGTTTGAAAAAAACATCTGTTGAAAAAATTTATGCCTTGTTTACTGATTGTTAATATTTTGAGCAATAAGATCTTTTTAATACCACAGTGATATCTATTTAATAGGCAGTAAATTGTTCAAGCTATTCCGAATATTTAAATCTCTAGGCAATCAGTACAGCAGGTCAGATGATAATCATGATTATAATGATTTCATAAGCAACAGTAATCCCATGACAAAAGGGAGTCAGTGGATTGAAAATATCAGAAGTATCAAAATTTTCAACTCAAAGAAACCAGCAAGATTGTTTTCCGTGATATTTGATATAGTAATGTCTAAAAATTTCGCAATTGCAATGGCCTTAGTTGCAGCAATAGCTTCATTTTTCACACCAATTGGCCCAGTATTTGCGGGCATTGCATTCTCCTTATCTATAGCAAATATAGTATATAATGTCGCAATAGAAACGATCACTTATAGAAAAACTTGCGAATTACGGGAAAAGCTCACACTTTTATTAAAAATAGAAGAGATGGAGGCAAAACTCAAACCAACCGAGAAAGCAGTTACAAAACATAATGTAAACGGAGGAAATTTATTAAGAGCAGCAAATTCATTCATCATATCTAACACAGGACATTATCCAGTTAATGTCTTCAATCTTGTCATTTCATGCATATTCATGTCTCCAATTGGTATAGCATCAAATACATTAGGCCTTATTTTTACATCATACACGTCTTCTGCTGAAAGATATTCTATACTGCAGCAACAAAATTCCTTAGAAGCAGAGATTAAGAGCAGGGCTGAAAAACTGGGCCTGGATCCATCAAATATACACGATATAAGAGAAAGATTTGATTGCAGCATAGTCAAGTCTGTATCACCAAACACCAAAGACACGCAAACAACCTCGCAAAGCGTTCCTCTCTTCAAAGGAGCGCAGCGCAGCTTCTTTGAAGATATGATATATGTTTTGCGGCATAGCTTCTTTTTTTCAAACTATTCTAAGATAATGTCAGCTTCTATTAATGATGAAAGAATAGCCTCAGTATGTACAAAGCATTACAATGATGCTGTTGGAGCGATCTCAAAACAACAGGCAAGCGAAGCTAGTATCCCTACACAACCAGTCAAAGTAAATTCTAAATCCTTAGAACAAAGTAAATCACTCACCTGAAACATCATGCCTCTAGAATTAAGGTTTGACAATACATCTTTTGCTCTATGACTTCTTTGCATTAATCTTATTATCTCGCCACTTGCCATATAGCACATTGTCTCTGCAGGTGCTCCATCAACAAATTGCACAGTTGGAACTCCTTCTTGAATCAACACCTCACTATTTATAACACCATGTTTTAATGCATTCATGCTATGTCTTTTTTTCTTGCTGATATCTAAAACATCTTGGGCAGATTTTGCTACCATTACGCCCATACCATATGTGCCCTGATTAGGCTTAATAAAAACACCTGGGTCTGATTTTATACCATACTGGCGATACTTTTCCTGCACCATCTCTATCAGTTTTTCTACTTCCTGCGCCACTGATTCCAGGCCAATTTTGTTCTTAAAATCTAAATTGATACAACTGCTGAATCCTGCAGATAAAAGCCATGGATCTAATCCTATTTCAGAGCATATCTCCCACACCAATTTATTATAGCATTCAAAATGCTTACTTTTTCTTCGGGTGTGCCATCCATATCTTGCATCTGGCACAATTTTCACCTTTGCATTTTCAAGATAATCAGGAATACCATCAGTAAGATCATTATTAAGCAATATAATGTCAGGCACCCAATTTGTCATTTTAGATATCGCATATATCTTCACTACCTCCAAATCTAAATCATCCTCAATAAAACTAGAACAAATTTTGACATCAAATTTGGCCAAACTTTTTTTAAGCATAGCGAGACTTTCTAAATATTTCGTATTTCTTGTGAAATTTTCTGGAAAAATCATGATTTTTTCAACATATGGTGCGTTTTGCTCCATATAGACATTCATTTGCTTGACAAGATTTTGCAAACCAAAATCATCTAGATTATTAAATCCTGCGGGAAATAAGTTTGTATCAACTGGGGCAATTTTAAACCCTGCATACCTTATATCCACAGATGTAACAATAGGCATCACATACTTTTTTTTACAATCTTGTATATACTCAAAAATAAATTTTTGCTGCTTCTGTGAAATATAGTTATTGATATCCATTTAAGTAATTAATACATCTAAATTATCTAGCAGTAAAAACTCTATCACCATAATGCAGATAAAACAACTGATTTAAAAGACAATTGTGTGAAGAGAGGTTCTAAGATCGCACTCTATTACAATACTGTGATTGGTTATTTTGATCTGAGGCTTAATTAGCAGCTGACGGCATATTATAGATGCTAAATAAACTATAGCATTGTTTAACCTCAATTCTTTCAACTCTTCATCTAACATTATTGCCTCAATATCCCAAATCTTATTAATTTCTTTTTCGGAGGAAGCAGAGACAACAATTTTATTATTAATATCGCCTTTTTCTATTTTAGCATCAATAACGCCGCCATATACAAGATAAAATGAAGATATATAGCAAAATACAGCAAAAAGTCTGGCATATTGAAATGTGAGGGCTACTTGCTTGCTATATGGTGAAAAAATGAGATTTATCTTTGTTTTATCAAAAAATTGGATTAATACCTCTTCTAAAGCATCAATATCAACTTCTCCTTTATAATCAGATTTGCCATAGATATAGCGGAAAAAACGTAATCTTTTCACCGCTATATCAATATTTAATGCCATTAACTCATATGCTGGATTATCTTTCAGAGCTGGAATTTCCTCCTCATCTAAAAACTCTATCCCGTTGTAAACAGCACCAATTGGCGCTGACAAATCATGACACATTTTTGTCATCAAAAGCTCTAACATCCCTATTTCTTGTGACATGTAATTCATTGCTAAAAAAGAATAATATATAATGAATATAGATCAATTTTATATTTTAGCAACACCTCTATTCTTTAGCTGTGCTATCGCTTTGCTCTTGCAAATTGGCACTTTCTAATATTACTTCTTCAGAAGCGAGTATATTTTTATTGAAAAATCCAAGATATTCAACTTTTTCTATATTTTTTATTGTTGCATGGTTAATTGCATCTCTTGCATTATCTCCATCGACAACCTCACTTGTCCCATCTTTGGATGTTATCCTATAGCGACCAGATTTGACATCAGCTGCCAAGTGCTTTGGAAATGGATATGAATCAAATGTATGTTCAGACATAAATTATACTTGAATTCTTAAAGAGTTGAAGCAATGCAGCATATAGTTTAAGTGTTTATATCCTGCATTGCTTTTTTGTACAAATGCAAAGCATTTTTAATTTGCAGTAATAGACTTGATGAAGAACAATATAGTCAAGCACCATCAAGTATGCACATATACGCTCTATTCTGAAGGTATCACATTACTATTTGGCAATGCAACAAGTATGATGTTATCTTCAGTTAAGAAATCTGATTCTGCAGATGTCTTATTTGGCTTTAATGATGAAATTATATTTGCACTTTTTTCAGTGACATCATCAAAAAAATCACCAACTTTATCAAGAGATTCTTTTGACTCTTTAACAAAGATATCAAATTTATCTTTGATAATATTGCCTGCTTTATCAAAAAAATGATCAATTTTAGTCAAAGATTCCTTCGCATCTTCAGAAAATGATGCTATTTTTTCTGAAGCTTTGTTGCCTAATTTTTTGATGTCGCTCTTAATTTCTTCCTTAATTTTGTGAGAAGAGCGAGTTTCATCGCTATTTTTAAATTTATCTGTAAATTTCTCAAATTTTTCTTGAATTTTATCTATTTTTTGCTCAAATTTCTCTTTTAATACATCGAATTTGTCATCAACTTTGTCTACAAAATCTTCTAATTTCAACTTAATATCTAAAATCATAGGCTCTATTGTATTTTTGATTACAGTGTATAATTTTTTAGCACCAGTGACAAGCGCATCTATAACAGCGATTAAATCTGCCGCCACATCTCTTGTATCATCTATTAAATTAGAATAGTTTCCTCTTGATATATCAACAATAATTTTGGTGATACTTTTGCTCAGCTCTATGACTGACATATATATCGCCTTAATATCATCGCCAGTGATTGTGTCTTTACTGTCAAAGACCGATAGTATTTTGTCAATGTGATAAAATATTTTATCGCTTCTATCGCCCATTGCAAATGTTGTGACATCAATTGATCCTTGCTTAATACTTGTGGCTAAATTCCTAGCAAGAGAAGCGGCATCTTTATAATTAGACCCTTTCTCAAATATTGATAATAAACCGTCGCAAACTTTAATGGGACCTTGTAAGATATTTGTCATACATTACCTCTTTATATATAAAAAATTAATAAAACATCGCTTACAATATCAATAATACAATCATTATACTTAATATTTAATTAATTTTCATCTTTTTGCAAATTTCTTTTATAAAATGAATCTATTTCATCAACAGCATCTATAGAAAGCTTTTTGTATAGATCGCCTAGTGTCTCATAATCGCTAATATTGTAATTATTTGAAAAAATAGTTACATCATATTCAGAAACTGCCTTGATAGTGACATCTACCACCTTTTCCTTTAATATTGCGCAAATAATGATTGCCTGTGACACCTTATATCTCTTAAATACCCAGTAGAATTGATTGTACTGATAATTGATGATTTTGTCATATTCCACTAAGCTTTCATCGCTTAAGTCATTTAGCATATACTTGAGGCGCAATAAACCGTATTGCTGAGGCAATAAACCCCATACATCATCCCACACACCATCATTGACTGTAGAGCACAAAAATGAGTTGCACAACACAGGTATGACAAGATATTCATCAGAAAATTGGTTGATAAAGAATATACCCCTACTGTATAACATCCTCTTTATTGCTTCATCATCAAAATCAAAGGTGGCAACAGCATCGTAAGTTGTTGATGTCAACCTTTCTTTTGCCAGTGTTACATTTTTCAATGATGCAGATATTTCGCTAAAGGCGATATTGCGGCCTTTCCACACATCTTTTTTCATTAAAATTCTTTCAATTAATGCATTATAAGCAGTGATTATTCCTGAATTCACTGCATCAACCTTTGCATTATATAAATTATTTGAACTACCATTAATTTTGATATTATCAATAGTGAAGACGGGATTTTTTTTCTCTGCACTTGCTTGTTTTGCATCATTATTTTGCTCTTCTAACAACAATCTTATATCAATTGCAAATACTGGATTTGATATTGAAATAAGATTCAAAAAAGCTATCAAACAAAGAAAGGAAGTATACTGCATCAAACATTACCATTATTGCGCCAAAATTTTTTCAAAACCATCCGCATGTCCCCTGATATAATTTACTATATTGCTTTTAATCTTAATTCCTTCAACTTTAGCATTTGTAAAGGTCATATAGTTCATTTTTGAGGATTCTATAGTCATATTTTGCATATTTGTATCTGTAAGATCCACCCTGTCTGCAAGAACGTTGCGCCATATTGCAGCCCCCATATTAGAGCCTGTAAAATTAACATTACTGATTGTGCATGAGTCAAAATTCCCGCCAGAAAGATCCGATGATAATATTTCTGCCCCTTTAATATCTGACATATAGAAATTTGAGGATTGAAAGTTGGTATTTTTAATTATTATATCATGCAGTGTAATGCCTTTGAGATTGCTGTGCGTGACAATTGCATTTGTAAAATCTATAGCTTCAGCATAGGAATTTGTAAAATCACACATTGTACATATGCTATTATAAAAAGATGCTGCAAAAAGAATTGCTCCTGAAAAGCTTGCTTGTTCCCCACTTACTCCTGATAGCGATGAAGAATAAAAATTGCTGTTATTAAAGATAGCATCAGAAATATTGCTACCATCGAATTTGGAGATTTTAAACTCTGCATTAGACGCCATAACATTACTGAAATCGGCTTTTACAAAGCTTGCATTCATTATTTTCACATCATCTAAAATAGCATTACTAAAATTAGAAAAATCAAAATCAGGCCTTATTGCTAACACATTGCTTAGGTCTGCATGCGAAAAATTTGCATTTTCACCAAAAACCTCATGAAAGACAGCATTATGAAGCCTGGCTTTTGCAAAATTAGAAAATGCTATCGATGATTTTGAAAAATTTACTCCCTCCATATTAGCAGCAGAAAAATTGCACTCCTCAATGATAGCGCCGCTAAAATCTGAGTTTTTTAAATTGGCTCCTGCAAAATTCACATTCACTATTTGCGCATCAGAAAAATTGATATTAGAAAGATCAATGCCACTAAAATTCCCGCTAGTTATCCTGATTCTTAATCCACTTTCACGCCTCTTATTAATAAGATCAACGATTTCTTGTCTTGTGCTTGATGCCTCCTGCTGCTTAACATTTGATTCATTACCAAATGCAAGATTATTTAAAATACACAAGATGGCGAATGTTATTGCTGTGACTTTGTTATAAGGAAATTGCATTTAGATGGTCTGTATTTTTATTATGTTGATCATTTTATTGTAGACTCATATAAAAAAATACTCTACTAATAATTGAAATTTTTATTCTATAAGAAACCCATCATCAGATTATGAATAAAGTAAAACTATCTACCACCTGTGCAAAAGAAGAAATTCAAGACTTTAATTTTTTAGCCCACGAAGAGCTTCAGCGCTTTCTTTCAGAGTTAGACTTAAATTCCACAAATCACAACATCATATTTACTGTGCTTGAGTTTCAGTACTGGCATATTAACATAATGCATTTAGAGAATACAAAATGTTTAACGCATGATATTATAAACATGATTTTTTTTGCTTTAGACGCAATTAAGTGCAAATTTATTTCAAGTGATAAAGTGATAATTGCATCAGTTTATACTAATGCATTTCAAAATAAAATTAACTTATTATTTTTTGATCTAGTAAAGTATTCTAGCAATATTAAACAGAATATTTTATTAAATTTTAAAGCAGGATCATGTGTTTGGAGCAAAGATAGCAAGCTAGACTTATCACATGCATTTATCGCCCTTGCCAAATCCAAGGAACTACCATCCTCTCACCACATCTTTTATCATCAATCTAATGCAGATAAAAAATATGATGATATTAATTTAATAAAAGATCAGAACCAGATGATAAGATACTTTATAGAAGCTAGAGATGATAATCGATTAAAGCTTGCTTTTCAACCTATTGTATCGTCTGCAAATGGATCTGTCGATAGCTATGAAGCCCTGTTGCGTATTGTGACATTAGAAGGAGAGATAATAAGTGCTGGACCATTTATTAAGGTTGCAGAAAGCTTAGGGGTTATTGATGTAATAGATGAAGCTGTTTTAGAGGTTGTAAGCCATGAATTGATGTGTAATCATGACGTTAAAATATCAATGAATATTTCTGGCAATACAGTATATAATCAAAATTGGATTGCTAAAGCAAAAAAGCTTTTACAAGATTATAATATAGCATCCAGACTCATTGTGGAAATCACTGAAAGTGCCAAGTGTTATCACTTAGAGCAAATGATTGATTTCTCTGACAATTTAAGATGGCTTGGATGCCAAATTTCAGTAGATGATTTTGGGGCAGGATATACTTCCTTTACACAGCTTAAAATGCTGCAAATAGATTATATCAAAATAGATGGTGTATTTGTAAGAAATTTGCTGACAAGTACAGATAGCAAATTGTTTATTAAGATGTTCATAGATTTTGCCAAAGCATATGATATTAAAACAGTAGCAGAATTTGTAGAAACTGGTGAAATAGCCAAATGCTTGATTAATTTAGGCGTGGATTATCTTCAAGGGTATTACTTTAGTAAAGCATTAGATTACAGGCCATGGACAAGTGCTAAAAATGGTCTCTTTGGAAATTAGGCTGTGATTCTTTCTATGTGAAAATTATTTTTTAAATTGATAAAGTCTTCATCAGCATGATATGAGGATCTTGTGAGCGCTGATGATGAAACCATTAAAAAGCCTTTGATTTTCGCCATTTTACCATAATATTCAAAATGTTCTGGTGTTATAAATTCTTTGACTTCAGCATGCTTTGGCGTAGGCTGTAAGTACTGACCAATTGTCATAAAGTCAACGCCTGCTGCGCGCATGTCATCCATGACCTGCAAAACTTCTTCTTTGGATTCACCAAGGCCCACCATAATTCCTGATTTTGTAAATATACTATCATCTAATTCTTTTACATTCTGCAATAATCTTAAAGAGTGATAATATCGTGCACCCGGTCTAATAGATGCATAAAGCCGCGGAACTGTCTCAATGTTGTGGTTGTATACATCAGGTTTAGCGGCCACTACTGTTTCAATCGCACCTTTTTTAAAGCGAAAATCTGGCGTTAAAACCTCAACAGTCATATTTGGCGATAAACCCTTAATTTTTTTGATGCACTGTGAAAAATGCCCTGCTCCGCCATCATCTAAGTCATCGCGATCTACTGATGTAATCACCACATGCTTTAAACCCAACTTACTAATTGCCATTGCTAAATTATCAGGTTCATGAGGATCCAATTTATCTGGAACACCTGTTTTAATGTTGCAAAATGCACACGCCCTTGTACATGTGCTGCCTAAGATCATGACTGTTGCATGCTTTTTACTCCAGCATTCTCCAATATTGGGGCAGGCAGCTTCTTGACATACAGTATTTAGTTTATGCTCTTTAATAAGGTCATACGTTTCTAAATATTGCTTTGATGTTGGAGCTTTAACTTTTAACCAAGATGGTTTTGTATTCATAAAATGTATATCATTCATATCACTTGGCATATGATATAACAAACACATACAACTGAACAACTGTTTTTTTAATCATGAAACAATTAATTGTTGACCAATATGGTATCAGGTGATTTAATAAATATTAGATTTATCGCGATTTAGGTGATTTTTAATGATTTTTTCTTTGCAAAAATCTATAATTCAAGCATTGTGGTCTCAATATAGTGATGGCTTTAGAGAGCTTAATACCATCATAAAGTCCTCAAATATCCGATTACAAACCTCTCTCAACTCCTCAAAGCCAAATGTAACATTAGATCATGTGGCTATCATAGATTTAAAAAGTGCTAATAGCGGCATTGATTACATGAAAAAGATTCTCAATATTTTGCATATGGATGAATATGGCTCTGGGTATATAGAGGAGAGACAAAATCACTTTACATGGCTTACAAATGAGCAAAACTTTGCCCTTGCACCGGAGAAATCATTGCCGCAAGTGATTATTGCAGACTTTGAGTATGATGCAATGAGTAAAAAGAACAGGGACATACTTTATAAATACGCCAAACAATCTAAGCCTATTGATATGCAGTGGCTGCAAAGTGCTGTGCATAATATAAAAAATGGGGATCTTAGCCATAAAAACCACCTAATATGCGAAATTGTCAAGCATTTCTCAAATATTGCCTGGGATTTGCCTTATAAACACGAATACCTCTCTGTTCTTGAAGAAAATGAACTAGCAGCCTGGGTTTTATTATTTGGCAGGAAGGTGAATCATTTTGGCATAGGGATGTATATGCACCCTAATTTTCACAACCTAAACTCATTTAATCAGCATTTAATTGATGAATTAAATATCAAAATGAATGAGGCGGGTGGCTTAATAAAGGGGTCGCAAGATCTTGGAATAGAACAATCTTCAACCTTAGGCGTAGAAGAAATAGGTAAGTGCCATGATAACCAAAAATGTCAATCTAAAAGCAAATTTATAGAATTTGTATGGAGGCATTCTCAAGATACTGCGCCAAGTACTTTATCGCAGTATTTTACAGGATTTTTAGCTGGAAATGCAACTTATGTAATAGAATCTATACTTTAGCTATGCTAGAAAATGCTAAGCGCAATAGACTTCTTGCATAACCCATAAATGAGTGAGAAATTTTTAGGAAAAATGCAGATGAGCACCGCAGCGTATTAGATATACGTGAGGAGCGCAAGCAAGTTTTGACGATAAAATTACCACTCAGAATGAGGTTATGCAAGAGGTCTAATGTTTAAAAATATCACTACCCACAACTCTCATCATCCAGTTATGTTTGCAAATATTTACAACTTTCTTGACATTTATCTTTTTTGCTGTATTATTAGGCGGTGTCGACATTTATTTTAGCCATAAATAGATACTAGCGATAAAAACAAAGCCAAGGTATGCAATATCAAGCTTATCGTATCTTGTAGCGACACGCCT
>JACCDK011068649.1_pt1 | contig 16487 bp, 15 predicted proteins | sample 7445871 | NCBI WGS metagenome assembly JACCDK01 (sample SAMN15323436, study PRJNA562643) | freshwater metagenome | isolation source: river surface water | place: USA:Blue River Watershed | collected 2017-08-15 | reverse complement strand
ATTTCCCGGCTTTGATCAAGCGCTGCGAAATGTGCATTGCATCCGCGGTGTCTTCAAGGATTCTTTGTTCCACCAAGCGGGATTCCTTGAAATTCGAAGTCCTCTTTTGGCCCATCGACGGATGATGGTGTCCACTGATTTGGATATGCCACCCCCTCTGGTGGTAACGCGGCTGTACAGAACAAGCGGTGATTGCGGATAAAATGAGCAACAAACCGAACCAAATCACGGCCCAGCGTCTTTTGTTTCTTTGTGATTGCCACAAATGAAATGTAGGTTCCATACAATCAGAAAGTTCAAAAATATCGTATTCGAAAAAATGCGAGTTGCGATTTTCCGTAAAACCGAATCCGAATTCTTGCGATAATCCGTAATTCGATTTTGGAGGGTTTGACTATTTTGCCATCCTGTTGCACGCTTACATTTTTATTTTTCTGTAATGAGATTTTACCTAATCGATCGAATCGAAGAAATACAACCCAATGTTTCTGCGAAGGGTATAAAATGTTGGAGTCTTTCCGACGATGTATTCGCAGAGCATTTTCCAGGCTTTCCAATTGTACCCGGAGTTCTACAAATCGAGTCCATGGCCCAGCTGATGGGAATTTTGATCGAACAATCTTATCAAGTTTCATTTCCAGAAGCGGGGAGGGCCTATCCCTTGCTTAGCATCGTGCAGAAAGCCAAATTTAGAGAGCCAATTATTCCTGGCGACCAATGCTTCGTAGTGGCAAAATTGACCTCATTGGATACGATGCGGGCCACGGGTAATGCCGAAATCTTTGTGGATGGCAAGCTACGGGCTCAATCGGAATTGAGTTTTACCATCATGGACGGAAATCAGATTCCTCACAATCCATTTATCGCACAGCGCGATGAATATTATTTGTCGCTCAACGTAAAAAATACCCTTAAAAAACGCTAATGCAAATTGCCGTAACCGATATTCAAAGTTGGAACGATGCTTTAGCCGGCGAGCGGTTGATGCAGGCCATTGCTTTGGGTGTTGCAGCGGTCGATGAGACAGTTGAGAAAGTATTTGATCGCTACGAGGTGACATTTCTTCAGGGCGTTTTGGATCCAACCGATCCTCATTATCCTAAAGCGAGTGATTTGAAGGTGATGCGCGACGATACCATTGCGTCGGTGATTTGTGCCAGAAGAATTTTAGAACGAGCTGCCTTTGCATCTGAGATCAGGGACAACATGGGGTTGATGGTTGCCAATAGCAATTTTATCGACAATGGCGTTTTAGAGTTTGAGACGATCGCTCAAGCGATTGCAGAATTGCAAAAATCGAACACGGCAGCGGAGAAGAATCGGTCGCTAGGCGCGGGCGTATCGCCACTGATTCCTTTGAGGACCCTTACAAATGGCGCCGAAAGCTTTATCGCACAATACACCCAAATCAAAGGGGAAAATACCACCTATGGCAGTACTTGTATTGCAACTGGACATGCGACTATGGATGCTTGCACGCTGATTAACTTGGGAGTTTCGGAAGTTTGTTTGGTTGGAGGGTCGCATTTCGCCAATGTGTTTTCATTCCTCAATCAATATTTGTTGCTCGATGCCCATGCCGGCTATAAAGAATCTACCTCGGCCTCCTATTTTTTGTTGGAGTCCATGGAACACGCTCAAAAATTAGGGAGGAAGGCCCTGGCTTTGATTGATAGTATTCAGTTTAATCAATGGCCAGAATCATCACACAATGTTGATCTCGTTTTGGTTGGTGGGGCTTTTACCTCACTCGAATCAGAAAAACAGCTCAGAAAATGTGCTGAACATTCCGTTGCCAAGGCCATTTCACTGTACACCACAACCGGCAGTTTGGGTTGTTCTGAACTTGGCTTTTTAATGTCCGTTGCAATTCAAGCATTATCGTCGAACAAAACGGCGATGATTTACTTGGAAGATGCCTACGGCGATTTTTTAACTATGACAGTGATGGTGCCATGATGAAGTGTCGCGTATTTGTTGTGTTTTGTGAAACGGTAAGTCCGCTGGGACAAAATGCTGAGCAATTAGCACTTCGATTGCAGGAGAATTATTCTGCCGTGGGGCCCATGACGCATTTCGATGCCAGTGGATTGACGCAACCACAAGCCTGTGAGGTGAAAGAGGATTTGATATCGCTCTTACCATCAGACGGAAACGATTGGGGCAGCATTGCAAGGTATGATCGGAAATTTGCACTGTTGGCGGCAGTGGTGAATCAGCACAAAGTTAAATTACAACAGATGGTGGGCGCTTTTGCTGCATCTCGGGTGGGTATCAGTTTGGGGTTGGGAGCCAATGTGTTTCCGATGGAAAATATCGCGTTAGAGGTCGAAGATGTAACCACTGAAGGCTTATACAAAACGTTGGAGCGGGTCAATAAGCCCATCCACAACAAATTCAATGCAATATTCAATCACACAGATCTGTATGCAAATTATCTGCAGCACACGCTCGGCAGAGTGGGTTTTAGTAAGAATATTTTAACCGCCTGCTCCAGCAGCACACAGTCCTTGGCTTATGCGGCTTCCAGCATTATGGCGGGACAGGCCGACCTGATGTTGGCAGGAGGTACGGATTCTATCCTCAATAATTTCGCCTATATCAGCTTTGGAAAGTTGGGCGTTTTAACCAACGATGTGTGTCGCCCATTCGATGTCAACCGCTCTGGAGCCATCGCCGGTGAATGCGCGGGTATCGCTGTGCTTGCTTCGGAAGAAGGAGTGAAGGCACTTGGCGTTGATCCTGAATTTGAATTGATTGGTTTTGGAAATACGTTGGATGCCCATAAAATCACGGCGCCAGATCCCAGTGGTTTAGGCGTTGAAAGGGCGATGAGAAAGGCAATGGATATGGCCGGTTGCGGGCCTGAACAAATTCAATATATCAATGCTCACGGCACCGGAACCAGATCCAACGACGAAGTAGAGTTAAAGGCCATCGAGCGGGTGATGGGCGATGCGGCTAGGGAAATATATGTGAGCTCAACCAAAGACCGACATGGGCATTCCATTGCAGCCGCTGGCATTCAAGAGTTTCAAGTATTGTTGTCCTCCATGAAGCAAAGTTTGATACCCGCGAATTTGAATATACAAAAACCCATTGAAACATCCCTGCAATTGCCAATGTCAAGAAATGTCAAGGCGAACATCAAAGTGGGCATGACCAATAACTTTGCGTTTGGAGGCGTGAATTGTTCACTCATCATTAAACACATGAAAGCATGAAACTGAATTTAAGCAATAAAGTAGTGCTGATCACCGGAGCCAACGGCGGAATCGGTGCTGCCATCGCCATGGCATTCATCGAGGAAGGCTCTTTGGTATTGGCCGGATACAGGGGGAATATCTCTAAGTTGGATTCGGTGATTGCAGAGATTCCCGCATCGCAACGAGGGCAATTTGTTCCCATACCATTGAATTTAGACGATATCGCTTCTTGTAAGCGGTCACTCGATGAGGCCCTTCAGCAATACTCAAAAATCGATGTGCTAGTGAACTGTGCGGGTGTAGCCATTGAAAAGCCGTTTTTGCTGACCGATTTTAGTGAAATTGACGCTCAAGTATCGTCGAATTTTTCCGCACCCATCAAACTCACGCAGTTGGTATTGAAAGAAATGATTATCAATAAAAAAGGCGCCATCATAAACGTATCCAGTATTTTAGGTTCTCGGTTTGGAAGGGGCGTGGCAGCGTATGCGGCATCAAAAGCAGCCCTTGTGCGATTTACCCAAGCTTTGGCCCTGGAAGTGGGTAGGAAAGGGATCCGTGTTAATGCGGTTTGCCCTGGAATGATTCAAACAAAAATGACGAATGCGCTTCAGCAGAATATGCCACCTGAAATGCTGAAAATGTGTCCCATCGCTCGCGCAGGCTACCCAATCGAGGTGGCTCATGCGGTGCTGTTTTTAGCCTCTGAAATATCAGCAAGTTACATCACTGGTACCACTTTGGTAGTGGATGGTGGAATGAGTATTTAATTTAATAAGCATCAAAATGACAAACAATCGAACAGAAATTATCGCCTCAGTACAAGAAATTATTCATCAATCGAGTGGAGTGGCTCTGGCCGACATTCAACCCAATGCAACCCTCTTTGATGAACTAGCCATTGATTCCATTGACATGGTTGACATCCTGTTTAACTTGGAGAGAAAGTATGGCATTGAATTAAAAATTAGTGAAATAGAGCAATTTTCGAAAGCAGAATTGGGTGACGAACCCTTTGAGGTAGACCAAGTAATTACAGAAAAAGGGCTGGAGGTATTGCGTAAGCGTATGCCTGAAATCGATCCAGGTAAATTGGTGCATGGAATTACCATTCACGATATAATTAGGCTAATTACAGTGGAAAGTTTGGCCAACATGGTGATTGTGCAAATCGACAAAAAGAACCAATAGATGATTGTTCGTAGGGTGATATCTGGTAAACGATTGTACGCCTTTGGCGATCGTATCGGTGATGTGCCGGTGCTGCATACCCATTTGGCGAAATATCAAGCGGAAGTCTGCGATTCTTTGGGGATTCAGCTTCGCGATATCAACGCAGAAGAAGTCGCTCAATCTCAATCACAATCACACCGCATCCTTGAATTTGACGAGTCCTTGTTGTTTTCAAAAGGATTTTTAAAGGCGATTCTCCGATGGATTGAAAAAGAGAAACCCGAGAACCACGTTCAATTTGGCATAAAAAATCAGGAGTCGTTGCAGCGATTTTCCTTGCCTATCAACAATCAAGAAACGCAGCGCGTTTTTCCCATCTTTTATAAAAATCCTGGCGCCAAGCACACCGAAATCGTTGAGCTCTGTGGTCGTGAGTTTGAAATGAAACTTCGTGTGCCACCGCAAATTGTGCCTTGTGGATACTACAGCACCAACATGAATGAAGTCTTTGCGGCAGAAATTATCTCCCCTTTTCATTTGTTGCAAGCCAATATGGGATTGAATTTTAATCGAACCATCGCACTTCAAAAATATTTACCTCGGTTTTTAGCGGCTCCCCTTGCAGAACCCTTTGGAAAATTAGCTACCCTGGGTTTGAAATGGACCAATCGGAAAGGCAAGAATTGCAAAATCCACCCCAGTGCCGTGGTCGAAGGTTGCATTTTGGGCGATAATGTGGTGATTGGGGCCAATGCGGTTGTGAGATTGAGTGTCATTGGTAGCGACACGCATATCGGCGATGCCGCTGTTGTGAATTATTCGATTGTGGGAAAGGATAATTACGTGATGACGGGTAATCATCTTCAGTTCTCTCTTACTTATGAATCGGTATTTACCATTCACGGACCTTATCAGTTTAGTATTTTTGGCAGGAATTCAGCAGTGTTTGCAACGATCAATTGCGACATTCGATTGGACGAGAAAACCATTTCTATCCCCACGGCAAATGGCATCGTGGATTCAAAACAACATTTGTTGGGAATTGCTTACGGACATTCATCGAAAGTAGGCGCATCGAACATCATTGCCGCCGGACGGATTGTGCCCAATGATACAGTGTTAAATCCCCCGGATTTCATTCACCTAAAATTTGATACGCCCAATGCAGAGTAATACAATTCATATCATGCTGTTGGGCGCAACAGGCTATACGGGTCGTTTGATAGCCCAGTTGTTGCATGAAAACGGATTTGAATTTCACGCTTTCGGCAGAAGTTTGGAAAAATTACGAGGGCTGAAAGAGCAAAATCCAAGTTGCTTGGAAATTGGTGTGTTGGATTTAGAAGCCCTGTCGTGGCTTGGTATTAATTCTAACTCATTAATAATAAATTGTGTAGGTCCATTCAATGTGTATGCGGGCCCCATCGTTCAAGCCTGTGTTGAAGCCGGTGCAATGTACATCGACATAACTGGAGAGCAGGAGATTGTGCGACAATCATTTGGCTTGGTTGCGAATAAATCACGAGAAAACAACGCTTTGGTGGTGCACTCCATGGCCTTTGAGTCTGCCATGTCTGATTTGTTGTTGGTGAAATCAAAAAACGAGATGCCGGCCGCCACTTACAATAGTTTCAATACCTATTATTTGTTGAATAGTAAACAAATGAGTCCTGGGACGCGCATCACCATGAAAGTAGCCAATGCATTTCCAACCTACACATTGCATCAGGGCGAAATTCTCCCGCAAGAGGCCCTGTCTCAAACCGAAAATCCAGATCCCATTGCGCCCATGAAAGGATTAAAAGTGGGGTACCCCGAACCGATTTTAGCCAAAGCCCATGGCGATGTGCTCAGTGCTCAAGCTCATTTTTTAGTAGAACCCACCGATGATATGGCCTTTTTATGGTCGAACAAACCCACTTCTACAATGGATCAAACACAGATAGATTCGGTGATAGTGCGACATAATAACGCCAACTTTTCAGGGCCTACCCACGAGGAAAGACAGTTGCAAACCTTTGAAATACATACCTACCTGCAGACCGATGAGAAAATTAAGTTTCATCGATTGTTGGGTCGCGATATGTATGGCCTAACCGCAGAGTTGGTGGTTTTGTCGGTTCAATATATTGTACAACAGATCAGCCAGTTCAACAACAGAAAGGGGATTTGTGGCGTGCAAACCCCTGGGCAATTTTTAAGAGCGTTTGGACAGTCCTGGCTCCTGAATCATCCCCATTTAAAGTTAGAATCAAAGCAAATCAACCCATGAGTGCGAAAAAACAAATTAACGCCTTTCAGTGGATCTCAATTTGGTTGTTCCCATTTTGTCAAATCCTCTCGTTTGTAGTGTTTGCGATGGGCATTTCACACCACTGGGCCTTTGTCATTCTTATTCCGGTGGCGGCCTTTTTTCTCAATTTCTCTTTGCACATCACTTACCATTATACGGTTCATTTTCCGGTGAGGAATGTTGTCTGGCAAACCCTTTTGGGCATGCTGAAATCGGCTTTCATGGGATTGCCTTTTCATTACTATGCGATGTCGCACTGGAACCATCATAAACACAACAACGATCTTGATGATTTTACGAGTACTTGGCAACGAAAGCGAGAAGAAATTGTACCCAAGAATGTCATTCTATATACGTTATTTTGGCCCTTTGCGAGCACCATTTCCCTCAAGGACCAACTGAAAATCGGTATCAAAGAAGGGTATTGCACCCCTCGTTTTTTGTCGAGAATGGCGTTGGAGTTGGTGTCGAATTCTCTCTTCTTTATCGCTTTAGGCTGGTTGAATTGGCAATGGCTGATTGGGTATTTTGTGATGGTTTATTTGGGGTGGTTGTTGATTTCGTTGCACAATTACGGTCAACATCTGCCACAGACTTATGCATCGCCCAAGGCCAATAGTTACTTTGCCGGTTGGTATAATGCCATCTTCATCAATAATGGATTGCACGAAGAACACCATGAGGCCCCCGCCAAGACGTATTGGGAACTTTCGGCATCGCCACAAACGGATCTCTCCGAAATCAAAAAGCCCCACCTAATAGAAGCTTTGTTCCCAACGCAACGATCAAATTGATACGTTTACTCATGTTTTCCCCTAAATCCATAGCAGAATTTTTACACCGAAACAAAGGCGTTCTCGCCTTCGCAGTATTGATATTACTGCTGATTTCGTCGGTTCTGCTTCCTGGCGTGAAGGTGACTGGAAATTTGGGTGGTTTTAATGCCAAAGGGGTAAAGGTGTTTGAGGATGCCGCCACTTTCGATTCTCTTTTTGGAGGGGTAAGGAACAAAGTGTTTGTCAGTATTACACCCAAAAACAATTCCAATTACGATTTATGGAAGGAATGTGCAGCCATTGAAAACGAAGTGAGGAAAATCTGTCCGGAAGTTGAAATTCTCTCGCCCAGAAAATTCGTCAGATCTTACTACGGAGTGGTGGATCCCCAACATAGTATATCCAATGATTCCCTGCTGCGCGCGCTTTCCACCCATCCACAACTGGGTAAATTGATATCCAAAGACCGAACGTCGTTCATGCTGTTGATGAATTTTCCCAACGACAGTATTCCCACGCAGTCGTTGGACTCTATCGTGCATCAACCCCGCAGTCAAATTCAAGAAGGGAGGATTTTTGGGCTGGTTCAGCTAGAAAAAGCCATAGAAGAAACTTTGGTAAAAGATATTCTTTGGGTGTCGTTGTGCATCGCAGTGTTTTTCGGACTGTTTATTTTTCACACTTACAGAACCCTGTCGTCCTTTGTCTTTGCCATCGTGATGATGGGTTCCTCGATTTGGATGACCTTCTGCCTTTACCCCTTGTTTGGGTATCAAATTACGGTGATCACCATTTTGGCATTGCCCATTATTTTGGTCCTATCGCTCAGCGATGCCATTCATTTATTATCGGGTATGGCCCATGAAAAACATGTGCCCTCTTTGGTATCGAAGTACTTGTATCCCTCACTATATAGCAGTTTAACCACCGCCGCGGCCTTCTTTTCGTTTTCCTTCAGCGATTCGCCCTACATTCAGCAGTTGGGATTGCTCACGGGGGTGGCCTTGATCTTGGAATTTGTAGTGTCTTTCTCCATTGCCCCTTGGTTGTTGTCGCGCCTTACCGTAAGGGAAATTCCGCCCTCTTGGCTAGGTAAGGTCACGGAATTTGTACTGATTCGTAAAAAAGCCATTGCTGCGGTCTTGTTGCTCATTGCCGCTGGTTCGATATTCTTGATCCCAGGTTTGAAGTTTCAATCCGATACAGATGCGTTTTTTCCTCAAAATCATCCCGTTACAGATCAACATTACTATTTCAATGAGCAGTATTATTCTCAAATCTCCTGCAATGTATGGTTTGAAAATGATAGGGGATTATCGCCCAGCCAGTTTTTACAATCGGTGAACCTGAAAATTGATCAGCTATCGAAGCATCCCCTAGTAACCCATGTCACCCAAAATAGAGATTCGGTCAGTTGGGGTGAGGTAATTCCGGTGGATCTATCTAGTATTCAAAACCCCTACACACATTACATCAACCCAGATACAAGTATCGTGCGCTGTGAGTTGCACTTCAATCAAGCCAATGACGTTTTGGCATTCCACCAGCAAGCCAACGCCAAAGGATTGCTAACCTCTAAATCGTTTGGAATTCACGTCATGAGCAACGCACTGATATATGATTATATCAATCAACACATTGCTAAAACCTTATTTTACAGCTTGTTGACCTCTGGTTTGGCCATTGTTTTCATGTTGTTTGTGGTGACCCGCAGCTGGAAACAAGCCTTCATCGGGTTGATTCCCAATGTGGTTCCATTGAGCGTAGCCGTTTGGGTCTTCTCACTGTTTGGATTTAGTCTGAACATTCTAACCGCCATCACGGCCACGGTTTGTATTGGATTGCTTGATGATGATACGGTGCATCTGTTGTATCGAAAATTTGTACTACGAGAACCGGTAGATACTTTGGCGAATTCCATTGTGAATACAGCCATTTTATTGGCCGTAGGGTTTGGATTCTTTGTGCTTAGCGATTTTTATCCCACACAGGTGTTTGGCGGTGTGAGCGCATTGGTGTTCGTCTTTGGCATTTTGGGAGAACTCACCCTGTTTCAGGTGGTGATGGATTGGATTCAATTAAAAACACGTAAAAAATGAAATCGTCATTGACAAATACAGGAGTCTGGATTGCCAATGGGAATGAGGCCATCGGTTATGCTGCCTTGCATGCGGGGGTGGACTTTTTTGCCCATTACCCCGGTTCGCCGGTGAATGGGGTGGAGCCTCATTTGAAAATGTTGAACGATCAACACCGTGCTGGCATCGTCTTTAATGACGCCCTAAATGAACATGTGGCCGCTTTGAGTGCCATGGGCGCAAGCATGGCCGGTGCTAGGTCGATGTTGGTGATGAAACATGTGGGACTCAATATCGCTGCGGATCCGTTGAATTACGTGGGATATTCTGGGGTTACTGGGGGTATGGTTATCGTGGTTGGAACCGACCCAGGGGCCAATTCTAGTACAGGAGAAGAAGATGTGCATTGGTATGCCAAACAGTTCAATTTGCCCTTGTTTGAGCCCACCCACATTCAAGAAATTTACGACACAGTAATTTCGTCCTATGCGTTATCAGAACAGCTCTCTTTGCCTGTGTTGTTGTTCGTTTCTGGGTTGGTCTGTCACAATACCGCACCCCTTCGTCCGGTAGAAAACAAAATCCAATCCAAATCTTTGGGCTTTGTGGCCAATCGCGACAAATACATCAACGTGGGACAGCGAGCGGTAAAAAATCATCAGCTGCTCATAGAGAAAATCGCTGAATTTGGAGAAACACAGACCCACGTTACCTCACACGGAAGCGGTCATGCCCCAACGCTTTTGTTGACCCGTGGAAATACCCACCAACATGCATTAGAGGCCATTCAATTGCTCTCACTTCATGGAGAAGTTGATTTGGTGAATGTGATAGCCGTTTATCCCATACCCAAAAACTATTTGACTGCGGCACTGAAAGGTCGGAAGCGATTGATTTTCATAGAAGATCAAGATGGGTTTCTTGAAAACCAAGTAAAAATGGAGCTGTTTGATGTACTCAGACAGGTTGAAGTAGTTCATGGAAAGGATTTGTTCCCCGCCCATGGTGAAATTACGGTGCATCAAGTGGTGTTGCAGCTCTCGAGACTCATGGGAGTGGAGTACGAATTTCGTGCACTGAACGAGGTTTCTGTTCCCGAACGACTCGGTACTTTCTGCGAAGGATGTCCGCATACCTCCAGCTATTTCGCCATCGAACAAGCCATTCCTGCTGAAAAAAGAATCATTGGCGGTGATATTGGTTGTTCCTCATTACCTCCTTTTAAGGCCGATTGGTTGCTATGCATGAACGCTGGCGTAGGTATCAGCCAAGGGATGCGTCCATTTTTGCCAAATCAGTCCATCATATCTACCGGTGGCGATGGCAGTTTCTTTCACGGGGGGCTGCTCAGTGTTATGAATGCGGTACAGAACAAGCTATCGTTGTTGCATGTGGTGTTCGATAATCGCAGTGTGGCCATGACCGGACATCAGGTGTCGGCCTCAACCTCTGTGGATTATCAAAAAATGCTGGAAGGGTGTGGTGTAGATAGTTTTTCAGAAGTAAATGCTTTCAAACCGCTAGAAATTTCGGCGTTGATTCGCGAGAAATCTCAGCTCGACGGAGTGCATGTGGTATGGATCTCGGGGGCTTGTGCCAGAATCCCGGATCCGGTATCCACGTATAGACGGGCCAATTTGTATCCAGAAATTCAGGCCGATAAATGTGCTGATTGTACCCTGTGTTACGAAACATTGGCTTGCCCAGCCATCGTAAAAACTACAAATCAAACGTTTGAGATCAATTTAGACCGTTGTATGCGCTGCGGCGTGTGTCATGAAATCTGTCCAAACGAAGCCATCACCATTCATCAAGTAGATCACAATGGGTAATACATCGGTCAATATCGTGCTATGTGGCGTTGGTGGACAAGGAATCAATGGGGTCACAAGGCAGTTGCATGTCCATTGCCTAAACCAGGGTTGGCACTGTGTGTCGGCGGTATACAAAGGGGGGGCTCAACGATTGGGGTCGGTTCGGGCAGAAATCCGCCTCTTTCCGCCGGGTAGTGATGCCGTGGAATTGAAATCGAGCCAAATTTTGCCGGGAACTCTCCACGCGTTGATTGTAATGGAGCAATGGGAAGGACTGCGATACTTTTCGCTCTGCAACCCTTCAACTTGGATGCTTATGGATGAATTTGTGGAGTTTCCTCCCGGCAACAGAGACCCTCAGCAGAATGAATACAACCCCAGTAAAATTTGGGAAGGCTTGAATAATCCCAAAATAACTAAAGACTATAAAGCATTGGCAATTGTTGAGTGGGGGCATGCCCGATTTACGGCAATCGCCATGTTGAACGAGTACTTTGAAGTAGCAAAATTGCCTCTAGAAAAAATAAAAAATAATAAATAAACAATATGGAATGGAAAGAAACCTCAAGGGTGGCGATGCATTGGCACAACCACCCAACTAGCAACAAAATTGTGTGTACGCTTTGTCCGAGAAACTGTAAGACCCAGGCTGGACAGATGGGCTTTTGTAAAGTTCGTGGAAATGTGATGGGGGAGTTTCACACATTTAATTTTGGGAAATCGGTAACCGCCACCCAAGAGTGTATTGAAACAGAAGCGGTGAATCATTACATGCCCGGGGCCCGCATTTTGAGTTTGGGTAACATCGGTTGTATGATGGCCTGCAGTTACTGCCAAAATTGGCAAACGTCTCAAGTGAAATATCTCGACAATAAAAATGTGTTCGAGTATACGCCAGAGCAAGTGATTCAAATGGCAAAAGCCAATCATATCGATGTGATTTCATGGACCTATAACGACCCAGTGGTTTGGCATGAATTTGTTTTGGAAACCTCTAGGTTGGCGAAGCAAGAAGGGATTACAACCCTTTACAAATCTGCCATATATATTGAGTTGGAGCCGTTGAAAGAACTGATAGAAGTGATCGATATTTTCAGCATATCGCTCAAATGTATGAACGACGAAGTCTATCGCAAAGAAAACAAAGGAAAACTACAACCTGTGTTAGATGCCATTGAGTTGATTAATGCTTCGGACCGACATTTGGAAATCTCTCAATTGGTGGTGACTGGGTTGAACGATGATGGGGAAGATGCCTATAAAACGGCGAGGTGGATGATTGAGCGTCTGAAGCCAGGGGTTCCTTTGCATTTGGTTGCCTACCATCCTTCGTTTAAGTATAAGCAGCCAAGAACTCAATTGGAAACCCTGTTAAAATTGCGCGATATCGTGATGAAAGAGGGGATTGAATATTGTTATTTGGGGAATGTGTATGCTGATGGGGTAAGCAATACCCGCTGTAAGACTTGCAACCACACCCTTGTTGAGCGTTTCGGTTTGTCGGTGACCGTTCCGGGTATCAAGGAAGATGGCTGCTGTAGCAATTGTGGTACGCCATCGCCCATTAAGTTCCCTTTGGCGGGCCGACCCAAACTGAACAACACCCCTGATGTATACGAGTCGTTGCAAACGTATAAATATGAGTGGAATTCTGAGGTAAAGTCATTGCATATTATGCTGCAAGAGCCGTCCAAAGAGAATATTTTGTTGCGTGTTACCCGCATGCCCGGAAATAACGTTCAATACATTGAGCTGAATGAAGGTTTGGAGCGTATTATCTTATCCAAAAGTCAGGCAGAAGAGGAAACCATCGAAATTTCCGCCAATTCATTGAGCAAAATTCACTACTTGCCAGTGTTAGATAGGGCACATTTTCCGGTGATTGACGAAACGATTGGACAAAATAGCTATGCATAAGATTACCAAAATGTTGCATGAGCGGATTGACATTGCCGATACGCATCCGGTGGTGACGCCAATTTTTCAAAATAGTGCTTTTGAAGCTCATTCGCCGTATTTCTATACCCGGAAAGACAATCCCAATGTGGTGGAGTTGGAGAGGGTAATGTCGGTGTTGGAAGAGAGTGAATTTGCAGTTTGCTGTTCAACCGGGATGGCGGCCATTGCCAGTGTGCTTCAGCTTTTGAAGCCTGGTGATGTATTGGTGGTGAATCAGTTGATTTACGGTTGTTCGTATAAATTGTTTCAGCGCTATTGCGAGCAATTTCATATCGACTTACATTTTTTGGATTTGACAACCGAGGCGGGTATTCTGTCGATGCCCAAAAACGTGTCGATGGTACTGTTTGAAAGTCCTACCAACCCCTTTGTACATACACTATCGATTCAGCAAGTCGCCACAGTAGCCAAGGCGAAAAATCCTAATGCTTTGGTGGTGGTCGACAACACTTGGGCAACGCCTTTATATCAGCAGCCGATGAAGTGGGGGGCAGATATTGCGCTGTATTCAGCAACCAAATATTTCTCAGGTCATTCTGATGTGATGGGAGGGGTTTTGACTACCAACAATGCTGAAATTCATCAGAAGCTGCGCGACACTCGATTTTATCAAGGCGCGGTGATGGATCCCAACAGTGCTTGGCTATTGAGAAGGAGTATGCAAACATTTGAAATCAGAATGAAGGCACATGCCGAGACCACTGTGATCATTCGCGATTGGCTGGAAAAGCATCCCGGGGTTACGAAAGTGTACTACCCAAACATTGACGGGGTTCAGTTAACGGGGTACGCAACCTTGTTGTTTTTTGATCTGCGTGAGGATTTGATCGATCGGTATCCGGATTTTATACAGTCGTTGAAGTGGTTTGATACAGGCACGGGGATGGCTTGTGTCACTTCCATGGTGGCTAGGCCCTTTACAGGCAGTCACGCTTCTATGGCTGATGCAGAAAAGTTACAAATTGGTCTTACTTCGCAGTTGGTTCGATTGAGTATCGGCTTGGAGAACACCCAGGACTTGATTGACGACCTTTCTACGGCTTTTGCAGTGATTATGAATCATTAATTGAACCGATGATGGATAGGCAAAATGAAGGAGTTTTGAAGTTTCAGACCGACCTGAACTGGCTTCGATTATTTTGCATCGTGTCCATTTTTTTGATGCACACGGGACTGTCGTTCAGCTACATTCCTCAGCTGTTTGATCACTGGTATTTTCAAAGCAGGCAGGCCAATTTGCTATTAACCGGGTTTTGTAGTTTCGCCAACTCGGCTTGTATGCCCTTGTTTTTCCTGATGTCTGGGTTGTTTGCTCGGTTAAAATACAACGAAGGCAAAACCGAGTTCTTTAATCACCGCATCCGCAAATGGTTGTGGTTGTTCGTCCTTGCTTGGCCAATCACGGCAGTAGGGGTGATTGGAGCGCATGCTTGGGTCATAGAACAATCCTTAGATTATTTTTCGCTCATTTTCCCGTCAGGCGCATCCACTCGTTCTGCTGCAATCTTGCCCATCAATTTTTTTCACCTGTGGTTTTTGGTGGTTTTGATGTTTTGTGAAGGGGTGATGTTGCTTATGCGAAATCGTCATTTTCAGAACTTGGGGATGGGAGTGTTGCCAATAATTCTGGCGATTCAAGTACTAGTGATGTATTTCCAGGGCAGGGGATATTTGCTGACGCCCGTGTTGCTCGGTGCGAAAACCAGCTTGACCATCCTGGTTTATTTCGGTTGGTATCTGTTGGGATATGCAAACGCTGTGGCAGATTGGGTTAAGCATTTGGGTCGCCTAAAAAACCGATGGCTGTGGGGAGGATTGGGCGTCTGTCTTTATTTTACTGCCAAGTATTTTTTGCTTCTGTACGATTTTCATGCGATGGCCATTGGATTTCAGTTGGGCTTGTTGCTGTGCGATGCCCTCTTGCCGATGTCCGTCTTGTTGATTTGGTTTGATTTGATGGGAAGTTCGTTTTTTCATGGCCTGTTGAGGCCACATGTAGGGTTACATCAGGCAAAAGATGCGGTGATTCGGTACAGACTTTGGATTTATTTGATACAAATACCCCTGATTTTTTTGCTTTTGTCGTTAGGAAAAAAATACAATCTCGGAAACCTGTTCATTCTGGGGTTGAAACCCTTGCCGGAACTATCTGAATCCTCGGCCGCAATCCTACATTGGTTGGTTCTTTCAGTGGCGACTATTGTGTGTGTGGGACTGTCTTTTCAGTTGAGTGCTGCCTTTAAGAAACTAGTATCAGGAACATCAAAATGATGGATGCTAACAGCGATAAAAATGATAACCAAGGTATTGTTCTAAGGCCCTTGGGACAATTGTTTATTTTCATTTTTCTAAATCCATAACTTGTAAGGGTAGTTCCCAAAATCAAACAAGGAATTCCCAAAATTAAATAGAATAGCCAAACATATGCGGAGCCGCCTCCCCAGTTCCAGCCCAACCCAAATTCAAAAATGCAAAACAAGCCGAAACCAAAGGTGGTTCCATTAAAAATAAATCCCAATATCGAAGAACCAAGTCCCTTAGTACTTCTATTTTTCAAGGGTTTTATTGGGTCTTTTTGTTCTAAATTAGTAGTCTGTAAGATGGATTGCTCTTGCCTATCTTTCACTAGGCTTTTTTGACATAACCTTCTTAATTTGATTTTCTTTTTTGTGGTAGATGAATTTGTGAAGTCGTTTGAAATTACTTCTTCTTGAATCATTTGAATTGAAACAGGAAAATGTTCTTTATTCACCTCCTGAGTCTGTTCAAATGAAATATTAGGCAAGGTGTATTTTTTTGATGAAATAAGCTGTCTTTGGCTTTGGCATCCAAGAAAAAATGTAATGCTTAAAAAAATTGAAATAGACCTAAATAAAGAAACGATATTCAAATAAGGCATACTGCGAATATAAGTATTTAGCCGTTTCTAAGGACCGAATCTCGCCGATTTACCAGTGGTATGTCGGTTCGACTCGCATAATCTGGTTACTGGCCTACGCTAAAGTTGACCAAGGAATTCAAATCTACCTCAATGGCCACCTCATTGCGGCGATTCACCACGTCCCAAGGCGCATTGTATCCCATGTACATGTAGGTTCCCTTGGTTTGTATCCCTTGCTTCTCCAGTGTTTTTGCCAACGCTTCGCAGTGCGATTTGATCTTCTCGTCTGAAGAAAATCCTCCGTACT
>JACCDK010736172.1_pt1 | contig 16493 bp, 13 predicted proteins | sample 7445871 | NCBI WGS metagenome assembly JACCDK01 (sample SAMN15323436, study PRJNA562643) | freshwater metagenome | isolation source: river surface water | place: USA:Blue River Watershed | collected 2017-08-15 | reverse complement strand
TCAGAGCACCTGCCTTACAAGCAGGGGGTCCTAGGTTCGAATCCTAGTGGGACCACCAGAATCCACGCCAAAAGGGTGGATTCTTTTATTTTACGGGAGTGGTAGCAAAACAGGTAGCACGAGAGGGGTTTTCGGCCGATATTTAAATTGTTTAAATTTAAACGAAGTCAAGAAAATCAAAACATAAAGTCTAAACAAAAAAAAGAGAAACATAAGCCTATCTCTTTTAAACACTTTAAAACTCTATTATTTTAAAGTTGTTCTCTTTTTGGATGACAAATCAATTAAAGTCTACTTTTTATTTTCAACTTTTGACTTATTCAAAACCGGCATTTTTTGAAAAATAGCAGTTTTTCTATTGGGTATCCCAAGTTTACAACTTGTTATTTTTGATGTATCTGGAGAAACTTGTTGACCATATCCGTGGTTTATAAAAGTTGCATTTATTAAAAAAATGAAACCAATTTTAAATAGCTTTTTTTTCATCAATCTTCAAGATTACTTTTCACAGGAATCATGCCTGCTTTATGTTTACGAACTAACTCTTCTATTTCGTTGACAATCTTTTCATTTTTACCGTAAATATCATACTGCTCAGAAGGATCCACAGATAGATTAAAAAGTACTGGTTTTCCTAATTTTTCAATTTTCTCTGGATAGCCAATGGGATTATTTTTCAAATAATATAATTTATAATCACCTAAGCGAGCGGCAAATAGATCAGTAGCGTGGTAAAAAAACATCTCATTCCTAGGGTTGACATCTTTATTCTGAACCATTAATGGACTTAAATCATATCCATCTGTTTTAACTTGAGAAGGAATATCGATGTTTGCAATGCTACAAAGAGTAGGCAATATATCTAAGGTACTACCCAACTTCATCTCAACCTTAGGCTTTATATTAGTAGGAGCCCAAACGATAAAGGGAACTCGCATTCCACCTTCATAACTTGTACCCTTAGCTCCAAACAACAATCCCGATGAGCCTCCCTGTTCATTATATAACTTCCAAGGGCCATTATCAGAAGTAAATATAACATAGGTATTTTCATCCAAATGTAACTCTCTTAATGTTTCCAATACTTTTCCAACGCTCCAATCAAGCTCTTCAATCACATCCCCATATAAACCTCTAATACTTTTACCTTTAAAATCTTTGCCCACAAAAAGAGGAATATGTGGCATTGAATGCGCCAAATAAAGAAAAAACGGTTTCTCTTTATTTCTTTTAATAAAGTCAACAGATTCCTCCGTATACCTTTGCGTAATCTTATTTTGGTTTGCTGGTCTTTCTATTATTTCTGAATTTCTCATAAGGGGAACGTTGAAATCCTGAAAATTTGGCGCAAACATATCTTCCCGAGTCATACCCTCTTTGCGATCCATATCGTTTGAATAGGGTATTCCAAAATAATAATCAAATCCATTATTATTTGGTGCAAACTGTTTTAAATGACCCAAATGCCATTTACCTACTAATGCCGTTTGATAATTATTCGCCTTCAATATTTCAGCAATGGTTAACTCAGATTCAGGTAATCCACCTTTTGAATCAGGGAATAGAACCCTACGTTTATAACTTTCCATTCCTATCCTTACTGGTAATTTACCAGTCATTAAAGCGGCTCTTGAAGGAGTACAAACATTAGCCGCCACATAAAAATTAGTCCATTTTTGACCTTCATAGGCCATTCGGTCCAAATTAGGCGTTTTAATGACTGGATTGCCAAACGTTCCTAAGTCCCCATAGCCTAAATCATCTGTATATATGACGATAAAATTAGGTTTCCGTTTTTTTGAAGTTTGTGCTGTTGACTGAATACTAGCCAAAACACATAATGCGGCAATAAATAACTTAAGTTTCATAATAGATTATTTTAATGGTTTTTGCCATGGAACTCTTCCTCCTTCTTGGATGAACGTCATTAACATATTATTTAATTTTTTAGTCATTTCAGGATTGGATTCAACCAAATTAGTCCTCTCGAGTGGATCATTTTTCAAATTATACAGTTCATAAGGAAGGAAAGGAGAATTTTGCAATAGCTTCCAATCTCCCAAGCGAATGGCGTGATACGCTTTCCCTCCATATTGAATACCACCCTCTCTTCTTGTAAAATAAATAGGACGCTCTGACTGTTCATTTCCCTTGTTCAAAAGCGTATTTGCAAAACTTCTTCCTTCTATTTTGTGAGAAAAAGATGTACCTACTAATTCAAGTATGGTTGGATAAATGTCCATTGACAAATTAACATGAGAAGAATTTGAGCCTTTTGCAATCTTATTGGGCCAACTAATAATAGTAGGCACTCTAAGCCCACCTTCATACATACTTTGTTTACCATCTCTAACTGGACCATTATTTGCTAAATCTGGCAAATGACCTCCATTATCTGAAGTAAAAACAATTATGGTATTTTCATATTGACCCGATTTCTTTAATGCATCAACCACCTTACCTATCCCATCATCTAAGTGCTCAATTAATGCCACTAACTTAGCCCTCTTTTCATTAATTCCAGGGTTTTTCATTAATACTTTATCCAACCATTCTTTAGGAGGCTGAACAGGAAAATGAGGCGCATTATAAGCCAAATAAAGAAAAAATGGTTGCTTGCTTTTCGTTCGTTGTTGAATATAATCTACAGACCATTGTGTAAACAAATCGGTGGCATGTCCTATGGGCTCAATTTTAGTATCATTTAATCGCATGAAATTAATGCCGTGGCGAAGATGCGTCCAATAATCTTCCATCATATCCTCAAGCCAACCATGGAAAAAATCAAACCCTTTTTCATTGGGAAGATTGGGCGATTCTAAGCCTAAATTCCATTTACCTATATGAGCAGTGTGATATCCTGCCTTTTTTAAGACCTTGGGCAATAAAATGGTACCCGGATTAAGAAAACCCCAATTATTTTCTTTGTTATATCTAATTAAGCCAGGAACACCTACAAAATCAGGGTATCTTCCTGACATTAATGAAGCTCTTGTAGGAGCACAAACTGGTGAATTTGAATAAAAATAATCGAACCTCATTCCATCCCTCCTTAAATTATCAATGTTAGGTGTGCTTAAGTCTTTATTGTCATAATAGGAAACATCATGATAGCCTAAGTCATCTGTAAGAATAATAAGTACATTAGGTTTCCTATTTTGTGCCAATAAAAAATATCCACTCAAGCACCATATTAAAATAGCCAAAATGCTCTTTTTCATTTAATTTAAATTTTAATGAATTAAATTATTCAAAAAATAATTAACATGTATTTCAAAAAATTCTTAGTAAATCGAGAGGGCCGAATTGCCCCCCGATTTACTTCATTTTCAACTTATTCTAAAATGAGTCTTTACCATTTAGGATTTTGAACTAAGTTAGGATTAAGAGATAACTCACTTACTGGAATGGGTAACAAATTATAATAATCTAAATACCCTGCAGGAAATTTAGTTTCTATAATTCCACCTAAATGATCTTTAACAACAACTGGATAAATATCTTTACCGATATTCCAACGCCTTATATCAGACCAATATAAACCTTCTAAAGCAAATTCGATACGCCTTTCTTTTCTAAGACGATTTCGAGCTTCCACCTGAGATAAACCCTTAGATATTGGCTTAATTTTTACATCTTTTCTTTCAGTCCTTATACGATTAATTATATCAATTGCATCATCAATATTTTTGTTTAATTCAATCATCGCCTCGGCTTTAGCCAATAAAACATCAGCATACCGTAAAACTATGTTATTTATTGCCGACTGACCCGAAGTAGGCAAGTTAGCCATTTGGTTTTCACGATACTTACGCGCACTTAAATGCTTTAATCTGTTGCCAGGGTGGTTAAACGCTCCGCCCGGATAAATGTAGTTAGGGAAACGATAACCTAAAATATATGATCCTGGAATAACAATAGTAAATTCCAAACGGGGGTCCCTATTTTTAAACCTATCTAATGGGTCAACTGGACTTCCATCTATCGTTTCATATGCATCTACAAGATTATCAGTAGGCACATACCTAGTTCCTCGTGTAAAACTTCCTGTTCCTGTTCCACAATATTGATCATGAAAAGATCCCTGTGAATTTTCTCCTGAAATATATTGTATATCAAAAATTACTTCTGAATTATTTTCGTTTTCTTGCTTGAATAAACCCTCATAACTGGGATATAATGAATATTTATTCAATGCTTCAATCTGCTGCGAAACCTCTAGCACTTTGTCATATTTATTTTGATACAAATATGCTCGCATTTTTAAACCCAATGCAGCTCCTTTGTCTGCTCTTCCAATCTCTGGCGCCTTTACGCCTAAGTTTTGGATAGCCACATCATAATCTGAAATCACTTGATCCCAAGTTGCTTCTTTGGATGCTCTTGCAATCACTCTTGCTTCATCGGTAGTTAACGCACTGTTTGCCAAAGGCACTCCACCATAAGCATCAGCCAATAATGAATAAGCTAAACCTCTCAAAAAATGCGCTTCCCCCTTATATGTATTCTTAGCTGCATCCGTTAATTTGACCTTATCTAAAGCTTTTAACAAATAATTAGCCCTAAAAATAATAGCGTAACATCTTGTCCAACGAAATGTTACAATATCTCCATCAGTGGATGACAATTGACCATTCCCAATTTTAGTTATGGGGAAATTGCCCCAATTAAAAGCATTTGGAGTAGCCCCGTCCAACACACCAAAGCCAAATAAACCCTCGTTGTAAATAGATGATTCTCTCAATAAGGCATAAGTACCGTTAAGTGCGAGCTTTATATCTGCCTCATTTTGAGGAAAATTTGCTGTTGTAATTTTGTCTTCTGGAAAAATCTCTAAGTATTGATCAGAACAACTAAAGCATAAGCTTACTAAAAACAAGAATAAGTATTTATATATTTTTTTCATGATCTTAAAAGTTTAGATTAACGCCTAAAGTAACTATCCTAGGTACTGGGTATTGATTAACACTGGAATCAAACGTATTTTTCTCGGGATCATAACCATCAAATTCATTACTAACCAGCGTATACATATTTTGAGCATTTACATATATGTAAGCCTTTTTTAATCCATATTTGTTGGATAATTTTTCAGGAACACTATACCCCAATTGAATATTTTTCAACTTGACAAAGTCTACTTTATTTACCCAAAATGATGATTGAGAACTATTCCAAGAATTATCAAATCTTGCCATTGGAATATTAGTATTAGTATTAGTAGGTGTCCATGAATTTAGCCAACGCTCACCAATTACCCTGTTTTCATACGTCAGGTTAGTGAAATTGTTTTGATTAAACATGTTTACACCTAAAATACCTTGCATCAAAATATTTAAATCGAATCCTTTAAATTTAAAAGATGGAGATATGCCAAAAGTAACTTTAGGAATGGTATTACCAATTGACTGTTTATCCTCAAATCCCAATTTGCCGTCTTTATTGACATCTTCAAATTTTAAGTTGCCAGCTTTCGGTTTAAATCCATTTGCAAACATATGCTCAGATGCTTCCTGATCAGTTTGGTAAATTCCTACGACTTTGTAACCATATAACTCTCTAAATGAATACCCTTCCCGAATCAAATACAGTTGATCTGGAGACCTAGATGTACCAAACTTCGTTACCATATTATCAATGTAGGTGACGTTAAGTCCAATATTAAAACCTAATTTATTTCGATCTAACACCAGGTTGTTATAATTAAAAATCAATTCAACACCGTTATTTGTCATTTCTCCTTTATTCTCGAATGGAGAGTTCAATCCCCCTAAAACTAAAGGAATAGGGAGCTGAACTAAAATATCTTCTGTCTTTTTAGCAAAATAATCAGCTTCAATAGAAATTTTATTCTTTAAAAAAGACATTTCAATTCCAATATCCGTTGTAGAAGTCTTTTCCCATGTAATGTTCTCATCAATCAAGTTAGTAACAGCTGCACCTGGAGCTAATTTACCTCCATAATTATAACTCAATGCATTATTTTGATTAATAATTGTTAGGTAAGGCCAATAATCAGAGATATTTTGATTTCCTAATCTACCCCAAGAAGCTCTTAATTTTAAATTTGAAATTACATCTGAGTTTTTCAAAAATTCCTCATCTGAAACTCGCCAGCCAGCTGAAAAACCAGGGAAATAACCCCATCGATTCCCATCTTTAAATCTGGAAGAAGCATCTGCTCTAAAATTAGCTTCGAACAAATATTTCTGATTAAATGCATAATTCAACCGGCCAAAATAAGAAAGTATCCTCAACGCATTCATATTTCCGGAACCTTGAATACCTGATGTACCAGCATCTACTTGAGTTAAGCCTTCTTTTGGTGGGCTACTCCTTCTTGCATATAAAGTTTGAATTTTATTGGATTCAATTTGAGTGCCAGCAATAGCTGAAACTTCGTGTACAATGTTAAAAGTATTGTTATAATTTAAGGTGCTAAAAAGATTTGTATTAAAACCTGAAATAGTCCCACGATTTATTTCTAAACCTTCTCTATTAAAATTTTTGGTAATCGTTTCAATTCCGGAATCTGTATATCCAAAAACACTTGAATTATAACGGTCTACTAAGTTCCATGTACCATTAGCAGCAAATGTTGTTTTTACCGATAAATGTTTTGTAAAATTAACTTCTGCTGTTGCATTTATTGATAACAAATTTTCTTGTGATGATGTTTGACCATTTGCTGCATCAATTAAAGGGTTTCTGTTGTCATATAATAAAGCTCCATTCTTATCAGTTGCTTGAACGGATCCAAAGCGTCCATCTCTGGCATAAGGTGCAATAAATGGTGCAGCACCACTTAACATGTCAAAAACTCGACCCAAGGAACCATAAGTTATATCTGCATATGGCTCTTTGGAAAGTCTGTTAATATAACTAACCCTACCACTAATTTTCAACCAATTATTTATTTTTGAGTCTACATTTGCTCTCAAACTAAATCTTTGTGAGTTTGTATTAGCAACCATACCCTCCTGATTTAGATAATTGAAAGATAAAAAAGTTGAAGTTTGAGATGAACCACCACGGATAGATACATTATGTTCTTGAATCCTGGCAGGTTTAAATAATTCTGAAAACCAATTCGTATTTGGGTATTTAAAATTATCTGTACTAGTTCTAAATGCATTTATTAAATCAGATGAGTATAGTGGACTAGCTCCATCATTCACCAATGCCCTATTACTTAATTCCATATTATCAGCACTATTATTTATAGTCTTATACCTCATACCTAAGAACTGCACGCCTGCATAGGAATTTACATTTACTTGCATTTTCTCATTGTTTTTACCCATTTTAGTGGTAATTAAAACAACTCCATTCGCAGCTTTGGAACCATAGATTGCTGCACTCGCAGCATCTTTTAATACAGAAACGGATTCTATATCGGCAGGATTTAATTGCTCAAATGTACCCTCAACTCCGTCCACAATGATTAGAGGATTGGCATTATTCAATGTACCCCATCCACGAATTCGAATTTGCGATCCATCTCCCCCAGGCTTTCCTGAGTTTTGACTTACCCAAACTCCTGAAGCAGTTCCTCCTAATGCCTGTGATGCATTCGTCAAAGGTCTGTTATTGATTTTTTCATCAAACTTTATGGTAGATATTGAGCCTGTTAAATTAACTTTTTGCGTAGTTCCATATCCTACGACCACCACTTCATTCAATGAAGTAACATCAGGTTTTAGAGAAACTTCCAATATACTTTTATCACCCACTGACACTTCTTGGCTTGAATAGCCTACAAAAGAAATCAAAAGATATGCATTATTTTCAGGAACAGTTAAACTAAAATTACCGTTTGAATCCGTCTGTGTACCTTTGGTAGTTCCTTTTAAACTTACATTAACACCGGGCAAACCTTGACCCAATTCATCTTTTATTTTTCCTGTAATAAGCTTATCAACTACCTTCGATTGATTTACATTTGGTAAATTTGTGCTTCCTTCTTGATTACTCCGAAGGATAATTCGATTTTCTTTTACTAAATATTCTACTGCCATTGGCAATAGTAGTTCATTTAATAATTGATCAAGTCTTTTTTTCGTCACGTTTATATTGACAACTTGGGACATATTAATATTACTTGAACTATATACAAATTTAACATTGACTTGTTTTTCAATAGTTGAAAGAACTTTTTTAATTTCTGCTTTTTCCATTTGTAAGGAAATGGTTTTACTTAAATCAAATTGACTGTAAGCAGAATGTGCATGTGAAAAAGTGCAAAAAACCAAACAGATGACTAATTGTTGTAATGTGATTTTCATAATTACCCAAAACAATTTTGGAAACAGATGTGATTTGTTCATAATTTTACGTAGTTAAGGTTTTACGATCATTAACTTAGTTTTACCAACTATTGGTAGAAACTTCTGGCCGAGGATGCGACAACATCTTCGGCTTTTTTTGTTTTCTTTTAAGAGCTATTCATTTTTTCAAATTTTATTTACAGGACTTTCCGTTTACAAAAATTGTTGATCCTCGCAATTCATATCGGGCTTTAATGGATGAGAAAGCAACATCAAGCTGTTCGAATAAATTCAACCCACCTAAATCACCTGTAAAAAGACATCTTTCAATTTCCCTATTTACAAATATGATATCTACACCATAGAATAACTTAAAACGATCTCTTAACTCGCCAAATTGAATTTCATCAAATATAAAATCTGACTTTTGAAGATTTGGGATTAATAATTGAGGTATTTCAACAATACTTTCTTGGATCGTTTGGTTTTCAGTATTGTAAATAGCCTTCAAATTCGGAGTTAAAACTACACCGTTTAATTTTTTCGAACTTCCACTTTTAGTAGTAGCATAAACAGAAACTTTTCCGCTAATCACAGCTACTTCAATGGATTTATTTTGATTATCTGACCCCACTTTAAAACTAGTCCCCAAAACTTCTGTAACCAAATTTCCCATTTTAACTAAAAATGGTTTTTTCTCGTTTCTAACTACTTTGAAATATGCCTTACCTTTTAATAATACAGTCCGATTGACTTTCCCAAAATCCTCCGATACGATAATACTTGAATTCTTTTCTAATACAACTTTGCTACCATCCGGAAGCGTCAATGTCTGATTCGTATTTGCATTATTTTGGGTTTCCATACCCCTACTATCAGAAATTACATTTCTTTGAAAAAATTCAGGGATGTATATATAAATGGAAAAACTAACTACGAGCAATAAACATGCAGCAATGGTTAATTGGACAAATATTCTTTTGCTGAAAAAAGGTCTCCTTCGGGGTTTTTCAAAAAGTTCATTATTAAGCTTATTCCACAATCTAACTTCCTCTGTTTGAATCTCATTTTCATCTTTAAAAATAGATAATTCAGAATGGGTGTCAATGCTTTCATTAACTACACCTTCCAAAAAAATAATTTCTTCAGGAGTGCAATCACCATTTTCAAATTTTTGCAATAAATTATCCAATTCCTTTTTCTTCATGGTATTCATTTTAATTAGCTGAATAAAAATCCTTAAAATTCTCCCTTAGAAATTTCAAAGATTTTGTTACGTGATATTCAACGGCTTTTTCTGATAATTCTAGTTGGGCAGCAATCTTTTTAACCGGCATTTCATCGATTTTACTCAACCTAAATATTAAGGCGGTTTTTTCTGGCATTGACAACATTAGTTCATTGAGCCTTTGCTCAAACTCTTTAGAAAACATCAACTCTTCTGTAGAGCTCGATTCATTTATTTGATTCAATAATTGGAACTCTTTAAACTTTCTAATATTGATTTGATTACGAAGTGATTTATTAATTAAATTTCGACTTGCTATAAATAAGTATACTTTCAGATTTTCGATTTTACTTTCCTCTCGATTATTCCATAAACTAAGCATCAAATCATGAAGTATTTCTTCTGAATCTTCTTTTGACCCTAAGTTCTGATATACAAAACCATAAATAAACTTCCAATACCTCTTATATATTACCTCAAACGCTTTATTACTACCCGTTTTTATGAGTATTAATAATTCAGTATCAGATAATTCATTTAAATTCATTTGATTAGCTAACTAGTACAATTACCGTAAGGTCCCACAAGTTGCAATAATCCCTAAGATTTTTTATATTTTATTTAAAAATAGTAATATACGAGTCTGGCAAAAGCTTTTTACACTTCCTGTTTCAATTATTTTATTTGCTACATAATGCTTAATTTCCCGTCCTTATGTTGCCTAAAAAATTATTTTAACAGAAGGAATTAGAGCATACGATTACCAATATAAAATGAAAAGTTTGAGTATTATCGTAGGAGCAATATTGCTTACGATTCAAGTTTATGCGCAGTCTCCAAGACAATATTACCATATATCAAATGCATGGACAGATTTAAATATTTCAGGGAGAATAACAGAAAAATGGAGCTGGCAACTAGAAAACCAAGATCGTAGACAAGACATGCAAGGGGATTATAATCCTAGCACAACCTCAGGGAATCCGTTTCAAAATTTAAACCAACACATTTTTAGGCCATGGCTTCATTATCAGTTAAATCCATCCATACGTTTTTCTTTTTTACCTCTAGGTTGGATTGGTTCAAATCGATTCAAAGATGGAGTCCCATCTGCCTTTTTTTCTGAGCTACGAATCTCACCTCAAATCACGTTAACTCAGCCATTCGGAAAACTCAGAATCGACCATCGATTACGTTATGAATTCAGATGGATTGGGCAAAATCAATCTGTGGAAAACAAAAGTTTTATTTATGGCGGTGATTTTTCTTCAACTACCCAAAAAGAAAGATTTCGGTATCAATTAAAAGCCATTCTACTCCTTGGTAAAGAAAAAATGGAAGATAAAACTTGGTATTGTCAAGCCTCTAATGAATTATTCGTAAACATAGGAGAACAAGTAGCCAATACTAATCTCCTCGATCAAAATCGGGTTCTAATAGGCTTGGGGTACCGAATTAATAAAAACTTTTCGGTGGAAGCTGGATATATGCAACAAGCCATTTTCCGCTTTACTAATTCGTCAAAAAACAATGTTGATCTAAATAATATCCTCCAACTTAATTTTATCATTTCAAATGTAGAAACCCTTTTTAAATAAAAATAAATAGCACAAGACTGAATTTCAAGAATAAAGTTGGTTTTATTTAAAGCTGCATAAAACGAGCACTAATAACTGATTTTAAACCACTCAAATCATATTGAAAAAGTAAACGAAATTGGAATAGAATAACCCACTTTAATGTTTTGATCCTATTGAAATTTGATTGAATTTGTATCGACTAGACCTTTTGGACCACCAGAATCCACCTCAAAAGGGTGGATTCGTTGTTTTTAGGGGTGTCGTAGCAAAAGTCGTAGCACATAAAGTTATTTGTTCAAAATTTCTAAAATCTGCTTTAGATTACGAGACCCATCATTTTTATAGTAGGTAGAGACCATTTCTTCCGTTGCGTGACCACTCATAATTGTCACACCACCACTATCCATTCCACCATTTCTTAAGGTAGTAATCAATGTTCTTCTGCTGGTATGAATACTAATCTGACTATACTTGGTCACATTCTCCACAATATCTCTTCCTCCTTTTGTGTATCTAATTTGTACAAGTGATTGTAATGCCGGTACCATTCCTCCGATAATCTTAATGTACTCATTCATCTTTTGTTCGGAGATGTCAGGTAAATTATAATCATATTTCTCAAGAATCATTCTTGCCTTATTAGATACAGGTATCATAATTTCAGTAAGTGTTTTTTGGTTATAAATCTTCACAACATGGTTATTCCTTGCGTGTTCCAAGAAGGTATTAAAATCAGAAATCCTTACACCAATCTGGCAAAGTAAATAAAACTTATCCCTCACCAATTCATAAGTTGGATTAGAAGACAAGTCAAGGTCAATTAAACCTTGTAATTCTTCTTCATTAAGTGCGATAGTTGACGCTCGTTCTTTTGGAATAGTTATTGAATACTTCTTGAATGGATTACATGTAATGACCTCACTCTGAAATAGGACTTCCAAGAAGGTCTTAAAATTCTTTAGCCTATCCCCTATTGTATTTTGTTTCATGTCCAAATCAATAGTTAGGTAGTTTTGAAAATCGTTCAATGTCTCTTTACGTACAATGTTCAAAGTAGTTAGTTTACTTTTACGAGACATTTCAAAACCTTTCAATGCCTTAATCATTGAGTTATAGTTGTCAATAGTCCCCTCTCTGAATCTTTTACCTTTATTTAGGTCTTTCCCTTCGGTTCTTCTTTTAATCAAGTCCTCAATCAAAGGAATCAACTTAATCACAGATTTTGGTTTGAAAAAATTTTCCTTTTTCATCCCTCCTTTAATAAAGTCAAGGAAGTCCTGTCTTTTAGGATATTCACCATGAAACCGCATGTACTCATGATAGAAATTATCAATTTCGAGTTGGATACGATTCAACTCATTTTGGACAGAAGCGTTTTCTTGTTTTCCTCTACCGGTTTTCATTCTACCCTTATCCCACTCACTGGGCTTGACTCTTAACTCAGAAATAGTCAATACAATTCTATCAATACCTTGGTAATTGATAGTCATACCAATAGGTGATTTTTCCTGTTTCTTCTCCTTAATAAAATACGTAACTCCCATATCTATACCTTAATTTTAAACCTTTTACTTTCTTTAGCTCTATCAATATCAAATGAAGAAATAAGGATTTTCCTTCCATAACCCTTGTTTTTAAGGATTCCTTGTTTAACCAAAGCACTGATAGTGTTAGGACTTGAATGTAGAATTTTAGCAGCCTCATCTCGTGTATAAATGAGTTCCTTTTTTTCTAATCTCTCCAACATCTCTTCTAATTTTTTATCAAACATGTTATCAATGGATTCCATCAATTCCGTGGCATCCATTTGGATTATTGTTCTTTCTCTATAGTACATAATTTTAGATTTTGCCAGCGCAGGCAATGCTAACGCCATTTTTTCAATTTTACAAATTCACTATTTCAACGTGTTATCTTTAAAAGATACGTGTCATAATTTAGGCTGATGCCTTCAACATTCTTGAGGGAACGAAGTGTCGGCCAATATTTGTATGTTCAACGGGTACATACATGAGTTGAACCGGTAACATCTTGTGACAGAAGTATCCACTAAGAAAAGGAGTATGAGAACCATCAAAACTTATTCTCTTTGTGGGCAATAATAATTCCAATTTGTAATCCTTAAATAAGTCACCAGTCTCGTGATAATTTAATATTTGGACGTTCATCACCATGGCAAAAGGAATACCTATCATAATTAATCGTTTAAAGACGTCGTTTTTGCGAGAGAATGGGGGATTGGAGATGATATAATCACATTCCGGTGCCATCAACTCAAAAAAATCAAAACCATCCTGAATATGTGAGTGAATCACTCTATGTCCCTCTTGTTTCAATTGGATAACAAATTCACTTTCGGAAGTATCAAATGGACACCAAACTGTTGATTCCTTCTTTACATAAGGTAGAATCAGCTCTACTAAAATTGGAGGGGTATAGTACTCATCATTTACTTGATGGTTAATTTGACCGAGATAATGTTTCATATCAATTTGATGTTCTAAATAATATTGTTTGGGGGATTTTATTATGCTACTAATTCATATGCCATTTCGGCTTCAATTTGATTCAATGCCCGAGGTTCAAACTCCTGTAAACTCTCTGCCAAAATACGTTTCGAAGTTTCAACATTTTTCTCATAAAGCTCAACTCCGCAGAAACGATACCCCATCATCAAGGCGGTTCTGCCACAACTTGCCCCACCTAAGAACGGGTCAAACACTAAAGGTTTGTAATCCACAGTTGGTTTGGGACAAAACGTTGATAAAAAAATAGCCGGTAACATTTGGGAAAAGGTTGCAGGATGATAATGCTCTCCCTTTACATGTTTAATTCTCGCTGAGTTTGTTTGAACGGTGACAATATCATGTAACTCATTTTCACTCAAAACTGTGCGCAACTGTTTGTAGAAGTTGGGGACGAAGTAATTAACACCATCCCAACCGTAATCCTTACAACCACGTGAAATCTTATAATTAATTTCATCTTTTTTGACCCGAAATCTGTCAAAGTAATAATTTTTAGATTTTGCGAAGTGAAGAACTACCTCATAACTTGGTTGAAATCTATGATTTTGATTAGAAATCGGCTTGTTGGCATCTTTTTTCCAAATAATTCGGTCAACATAAAACATACCTCTCTTTACCATCTCAATTACAACATGTTCAATCACGGCCAAACATCGACCTTTATCATAGGTCTCACCAAGATTCACGAACATACTACCTGACTCCTTCAAACGATTATAAGGTGTCATCAAACTATCTACCAGTCTTTCAGCATACAATTGAGGTGTTTTTTCCCATCCCATCTCATTTGGGTCATCGCCGTACTTACGTAACTTGTAATAAACTGGAGATGTGAATACTACGTCGATTTCCATATTCTCAGGCAAAGTAATATCCTCAATGCTCCCATGAATTACCTCATAATTCTCTGTCTTGATTGGATAAAGTTCGATTTCAGTAAACCCTTCATTCTTTTTAAAATTGAAGTCTACAACTAATTGATACGCCTTATCAATCTTGTATTTTCCTTCTTCTAAACCTGACATAATTCCAAAATTGTTACCGGGGTTCTCATCTTCGAACCATTTGACTTCCATCAATTTTCGTAAGGATGATGCCTTAATTGGTAAGTCAAGAAGATGGCAGGTAAGCTCAAAACGGTCCTTGCCCGCTAATCCAAAATTTTCATCGTCCTCAATTGCCTCCATACCAAGCCACGATTTTCTTTTCTTGCCCTGCGACTTCCCAATTACTCCTAAAGTGTGTTCAGCGTATGTAGCCATCTCCATGTATGACATCTTAGAACGTTGATTACTTGTCATTCTTACCCGAATTACATCCTTGTCTAAGGTATCAGAGTCAAGACATTTTAATGTCGGCATACCTAATTTCTTGGCAACCTCATACCGAAGAACTCCATCTGTGATATAGAAAATACCATCAACCAAATTTCCTAATACTGGCATAAGTTGTTTATACTTTTCCATGGTGTATTCAATGTGGTCCATCTTCTTTGGCTTGCTGATTGATAATACTTCAGGGTGAATTCGAATATCCTCCAGCGGTAATACAAAAACTTGAGATGCGTGCTTCAATAAATTATACTCTTTCATTTTCTTTTTGTTTAATTGTAAGTCTTTAATTTTTACTTACATAGATGATAAAAAAATAGAGCGCTGCGATTGACTCGAAGTGCTTCTTCAAGTCATTTTGGCCTGGCAGAGCACTGGCCATTATCAATCCGCCCTCTCCCAAGTAGATTGATGTCTAAATTGAACTTTTGTTTACATGTTTAACTTTAATAAAGACTTACAAATGATACAAAAAAAAACTAACTATAACACTCTTGATACTTGGCAAATGAAAGTTGCTGGATTTGCTTGGCAGCTTCTCTCAACAATTCAGAATCATTTTTACCATCAACAAAACTGTCTTCTCTTCCCATTGACTTGGTAAACACCTTTACCTTTTTGTCATTATCATCGAGCCAGAATCCTCTAACGGATAAATAGGGTATTTTACTTACTGGGTGAACGTTCTTGATAACATGAAACTCAGGTTGTATTACCATACGTAACCTCTTAAGTTTAAGACTCATTTGAAGGAACTTAGTATGAAACTCATAAAACTTACCCCCCTCATTTGATTCACAAACATTGTGCGTATAATAATCTATCATTTCTTGCTTCAGCTCTCTTAGCTTCGTCCAAATATGTAGGTTAGTATCATCACAAGGGACTTTCTCTTTAAAATTATCCTCGCAAATAAACTCAACCACTGTTTGGATTGGTGGGATGCCTTTTAACTTAGGATTTTCTTCAAAGAATTGTTTCGTCATTCCTTTATTTACCTCATCATTTGAAAGCAATAACAATATCAATGCTTCCTTTACTTCAACAGAACACCCATTCATAACATCCAGCGCGTGCTGAAGAATTCCGTTACCGTAAGTAAGAGCCTCCTGAATGAATAACATATTCCTTTTTTCTGTTTTGGTTTTACAAAGGTATATACTTTGTTGTACTTTCCAAAATACTTACAATATTTTTTTTAAATTATTTTTCTTCCTTTAATTTGAAGGAAGCTGAAATGTGCATTTATTCAATAGAATCATTGATTTCGTCTATAATATTTTTTATGTCATGAAGGTCTGTATCCATGTGTTTTATGATTGTTCCCCGGTGAATTCCTGAATGTTTAGATATACTTGACTTGGAAATGGGGATACCCTTGGCTTCCATCTCATCAATTGCTGTCCTAATTTTTAGCTTAGTTTCGTTCTCTTTTAATACTCCTCTAATCCTACCCGACACTTTACGTTTGTTGAATGTTACATCACAATCCTTATTATAATGAATACGTTTAAGGACCGGTTTAACCATTGAGTTCCCGAGGAATGTTGCACCATGGT
>JACCDK010344865.1_pt1 | contig 16495 bp, 15 predicted proteins | sample 7445871 | NCBI WGS metagenome assembly JACCDK01 (sample SAMN15323436, study PRJNA562643) | freshwater metagenome | isolation source: river surface water | place: USA:Blue River Watershed | collected 2017-08-15 | reverse complement strand
CGTCTTGGGACTGGAAGACCAGCGCCTCGCGATGCGCTGGGTGAAGGATAACATCGCGGCCTTTGGCGGCGACCCCAATAATATAACCCTCGCGGGCGAATCGGCTGGAGCGGGATCGGTGTGTATGCACATCTTAACCCCAGACCAGACGCGCAGCCTATTCCACCGTGCGATCATCCAAAGCGGCGCTTGCAGCACCCCGCTGCGCAATCTCGCTGAAGCAGAGGTGTTTGCCGCCCGCGTCGCCGCAGAAGCAGGGTGCGCCGACCCGAAAACGACATTTGCCTGCCTGAAAACCATAGAGCCACAGCGCCTGATTGCAGCCGGGGCGAAGGCGGCACAAACCGATCTGCGGGCCTTTGCGCCGTTCACAGGCAGCACCGTCATGCCGGGGGACACACTCGATGCGCTGCAGGCAGGGGACTTTGCGCGCATCCCCGTTCTAAATGGGTTTACCCGCGATGAAATGCGCCTTTATGTCGGCTATGATGTTCAGAATGGGGCGGTCATCACGCCCGATACCTACCCACTGGCGGTCAAACGCATCTATGGCGACAAGGCCGATCAGGTGCTCGCTGCCTATCCCCTCAAGCCAGGCGAGCGCGCGCCTGAAACATTGGGATCGCTGATGTCGGATTTCATGCCCGGCCTTGGGATAACCCATTGTCTCATGCTGGAGAGCGGCCGCCTATTGGCCCGATATGTGCCCGTTTATCAGTGGGAGTTTGCGGATCGCACCGCCCCGGTGCGCGGCGTCTCGATTCCGATCCTGCCCGACCCGGGATTTGTTTTGGGGGCGGTCCATTCGGGCGAACTCAATGCCCTATTTCCCAATTTCTCGAACACCGCCGCCATGACGGCCCCCGATCTGAACCCGGCCTCACAAAGGCTGGCCGATGACATCGTCAAGACCTGGGCCAGCTTCATGCGCGGCGCTTTGCCTGCCGCAGACTGGCAGCCGGGTGCGGTCATGCGCTATGAGCCGGGTGCCGTCCGGCTGGTTGATGCATGGGCAGATTATAAGTGCGATTTCTGGCGGTCAGCCTATCCGGGCTATTTCGGATCGCGTGAGGCACCAACCGATAAACGGCGCCATGACCGGCGCCGTTAAACCCTCAACACCCTCTGGCTGGCATTTGGGTGATTTCTGTCACTTGCTCGAGAACCGCATAGGTTCGGGTTTCCCGAACTCCCGGCACTGAAGCGAAACGAGTGCCAAGCAAGATCCTGTAATTTTTTCTTCAGCTGTTCGAAGCTCTGCGCCGGTCAAATTGGTCGAATTCATACGCAATGGAGGCTTCCACCAGCTGATCCCAAAGATGCGCCAGAACATCTTCGGAAAGGCCTGCGCGGCTGGCGGCTGTGCGGACATTGGCAATGACTTCTGCTTTGCGCGCCTCGTCCCGCACGGCCGCTCTGCTGTCCTTGATGCGTGCGGCCGCATCCATATAGCCAAAGCGCAGCGCGAGCAGATCGACTAGCCGCCGATCAACATCATCAACACCCGCCCGAACCTCTGTCATGGTGGTGCAATTTTGGGGAAGCTTCACCCCGGATTCAACAACGCGATCGGTCATGGCGCGGCCCTTAAGGCTTGGGCCCTCATCTGTCGAGCACTCTGCCTGTCGACTCGGCGGAATGCAGCGAGACGCACTCTTTACGTTGCAAACTAAAACTGATAAGAATTAAGAATAGTCTTGTTTAGAAAGTCGTCGCGTGCGGGCCATCTTCTCTATGCTTCTGGTGCTGGCCGCCACATCTGCCTGTTCAGATGCGCCCCGCACCGTCCCGGAAAAAACACCGACGGTGAAAACTGCGCTGATCGGCGCGGCACAAGGTGGCAATCGCCTCATCGCCGTTGGCAGTGTGGCCGCCCGGCGGGAATTACAGCTGGGCTTTACAACCGCGGGGCAAATTTCAACGCTGACCGTTAATGAAGGCGACCGGGTGACCAAAGGGCAGTTGCTTGCCGCGCTTGATATGGATCAGGTGGCGGCCGGGTTGGATGCCGCCCAAGCCGAAGAACGCCGGGCGCGCGCCGATTATCAAAGAACATCAACCTTGAAAGAAAAGGGCTGGGTCACGCAGACCCGGCTGGACAATGCGCGCGCCGCACTGGATGCCGCCAGCGCCAATGTCCGCGCACGACGCTTTGCCGCGGACACAGCCCGGATTTATGCGCCCAGTGACGGGCTTATTCTCGCGCGCCTCGCCGAGCCGCGTGAAGTGGTGGCCGCAGGCAGCCCCGTGGTTGTGCTGGCCGAGCAGTCCGGCGGCTATGTGCTGCGCGCGCCGCTCTCGGATCGGCAAAGTGTCGAGATTGCGCTGGGCGCGCCGGCCCTTGTCCGGCTTGATGCCGCCCCCGACCGCCCCCTGGTCGGCAAAGTGATTGAAATTGGCGGCCAGTCGGATCGCGCGACCGGCGCGTTTCAGGTGGAAATCAGCCTCCCCAATACACCGGGCCTTCGGTCTGGCTTGGTGGGACGCGTGACCATTGAAACGCAGGGCACGTCCACTGCATCGCAAGCTGCCCGTCTTCTTCTGCCCGCCGGCGCTTTGTTTTCCGCACGGGCAGGCGAAGGCTTTGTCTTTGTGATCGACAAAGGCAACCGGGCGCGGCTGCGGCCCGTTCAGCTCGCCGAGACGCGCGATGACGGCATTTACGTTCTGTCCGGCCTTGCGCGGGGGGATCGCGTTGCGACCAGCGGACTTGATCAATTGCGCGATGGCATGATCGTGCGCCCTGTGAGTGGAGCCCAGTGAATATTACGGACTTTGCCGTTCGTCGCTGGCAGCTCACGCTTGTCGGCTTTATCTTGGTGTGCCTGTTGGGGGTGAACTCCCTGATGTCCATTCCGCGCGCTGTCGATCCGTATTTTCCCATTCCCTTCACCATCGTAACGGCAGTTTTGCCGGGGGCCGACGCCGCCGATGTGGAGGAAACGGTCGCCAAGCCGATTGAGACTGTCCTTCAGGGTCTGGACAATGTCCGCGACATCCGGTCGACGACCAGCGATGGTTTGGCCGTGATTACGGTGGAATTTGAATATGGCACCGACAGCGAGCAGGCGCTGGATCGCACGGTGCGGGAAGTCAACGGAATCCGACCGCAATTGCCGCCGGGTCTGGCCCGGCTTGAAATGCGCCGACCCCGCACAACCGAATCCGCCGTCGTCCAGCTGGCCTTGGTCAGCAAGGGCGCATCGTGGCGGCGGATGGAAAAATATGCGCAGGATATTAATGATCGGCTGGCCGTTGTGCCGGGGGTTCGGGCTGTCTCCACCTTTGGTCTGGCCAGGCCCGAAGTCCGGGTCGCGTTGAACACCGCCAAATTGGCCGAGGCCCGGATTCCAGCCGCAGCCGTGGCCGCAGCCGTAGCCGGCGGCGGAGCCGATGTTCCGGCAGGCGCCGTGGAATCAGGTGGCCGCCGATTTAATGTGAAGGCGGGGGGAGCATTTCGCAGTCTGGATGCGGTTCGTGCCGTGCCCTTGCGCGGCGGCAATGGCCAGCTTGTGACTGTGGGCGAAGTCGCCGATGTCAGCTGGGCAGAGGCAGAGCATCTCAACATCACGCGCTATAATGGGGAGCGCGCCGTCTTCATCACCGTGCGCAAAAAGGACAAGACGGACACCATCCGTCTGCGCGATTCGCTCGCCCAATCGGTCGAGGACGCGCGCGCCACCTTGCCGCCCGATATGAAGCTGGAAATCGCCTTTGATCAATCCGGGGATATTGAACGCAAGCTGGGGCAATTGGGAATTGATTTTTCCATCGCGCTTGCGCTGGTTTTGATCACATTGCTGCCTTTGGGGTTCCGCGCATCTTTGGTCGTCATGATCTCGATTCCCACATCGCTGGCGATCGGCATTATCTCTCTCAATGCGTTGGGATATTCGCTGAACCAGATCAGCATCTCAGGCTTTATCGTGGCCTTGGGGTTGCTGGTGGATGACTCCATTGTGGTGACAGAGAATATTGAACGGCATTTGCGCATGGGGGCCGCGCGGGCGGAAGCCGCCATTCGCGGCACAAAGGAAATTACGCTGGCTGTGCTCGGATCAACCGGCGTGCTGCTTTTTGCTTTCTTGCCCATTGCCAATCTGCCGGAAACCTCCGGCGATTTTGTGCGCGGTCTGCCCATGGCGGTGCTGGTAACAGTGGCCGCGTCTTTGCTTGTTTCGCTGACGATTGTGCCCTTTGTCGCCAGCCGCATTTTAGAGCCGCACCAGACGCAGGACGGAAACCGGTTTCTCCGCTGGTTGCAGGACAATATTGAACGCTTTTACCGGCCCCTGCTGCATTGGGCATTGGAGAATCCGCATAAGAGCTTGTGGGGCGCAATGGCCGCATGTTTCATGGCCTTTGCCGCCATTCCCATTTTGGGGTTCAGCCTCTTTCCCAAAGCGGATGTGCCCTATTTCGTTGTCCGGATCGAAGCGCCCGAAGGCAGTGGCATTGGCAAAACGGATGAGATTGTCCGGCGCATGGCGCAACGCGTTCAGGCCATGCCGGAAGTCGCGACGGTTATGGAGAATAGCGGGCGCGGCAATCCGCAAATTTATTATAATAATATCCCGCGTGAATTTGACCCCAGCTATGGTGAGCTCTTCGTCACGCTGAAAAAATGGTCGCCGCGCGAGTCCCCTGCTTTTATCACGCAATTGCGGGATGATCTCTCCCGCGTGCCCGATGCGCAGGTGAGCGTGGTGCAATTTGACCAAGGGCCACCCATTGAAGCGCCTGTCGCCATCCGCGTGCGCGGCCCCGATCTTGCGGTGCTCAAAAGGCTGTCCGCCGACATTTCTGAAATCATGCGGACAACGCCCGGCACGCGCGAGGTGAAAGACCCACTGGCCATCGACCGGATCGACTTGGGCCTGCAAGTCGATCAGGAAAAGGCTGGGCTGTTGAACGTCGCCCCAGATGCGGTCAAACGGACGATGCGGCTGGCGATTTCAGGCGAACAGGCCAGCGCCTTTCGCGATGCGGAGGGCGATAGCTACCCCGTTACGGTAAGGCTACCTCTGGAGACGACCCAACCCATTTCCGCGCTGGACGGCATTTATGTGTCGTCGCAAAGCGGGGGCAGCGTTCCCCTCTCTCAGCTTACCCGGCCGGAACTCGATTCCGCACCCTCTAAAATTAATCGCTATAAGCTGGAGCGCGCGGTCACTGTCTCTGCCTTTGTCACCGACGGTTTTCTTCCGTCCAAGGTGAATGAGGCCGTGGTCGCGCGGCTGGCCGAGCTGAAACTCCCCCCCGGCTATGTCTATAGCATTGGTGGGGAAGCCGAAGTTGCGGCGCGCAACAGCTCTGGCTTGGGAGGGCTCATCCTATTGGCCATATTCGGTATTCTCGCCGTTCTTGTGGCGGAATTTGGCCGCTTTCGGGAAGTGGCCGTTGTCGCCGGCGTCATTCCGCTTGGCCTATTTGGCGGGCTGGTGGCCCTGCTCCTCACCGGAAACTCTCTCTCCTTCTTGGCGGTCATCGGCTTTGTCGCCTTGATTGGGATTGAGATTAAGAATTCCATCCTGCTCGTCGATTTCACCACCCAATTGCGCCAGCGCGGTCTGGGGTTGCGCGATGCGATTGAACAGGCGGGGGAAATTCGCTTTCTGCCTGTCCTCCTCACATCGGTGACGGCCATTGGCGGTCTGCTGCCGCTCGCGCTCTCGGGAAGCCAGCTTTATTCACCGCTGGCCTGGGTGATTATTGGGGGGCTTATTTCCTCCACTTTCTTAAGCCGGATTGTCACCCCCGTTATGTATCTGCTGATCGTGCGCGGGGCAGAACCGCCGGCGAGCAGCCCAAATGCCGATCCGGTCCCGGCGGCCTGACACAAGCCTTTGCCATAATTGCAAAAGCAGATTGGCTTGATGGTTATGAAGGCGTGACCCTATCACCCAAGCCTGTTAGACTGGCGCCACCTGTTGCATGACGCAGCCGGCCCTGAAAGAGGCGCAAGTGACCACGGCCCTTCCCCGCATCCGGGCGCTATCCACAGCGCGGCCCGATCACGATATTCACGCGGCTTTCATCGCTTGGGCCGAAGAACAAATTGTCGACAGACGCGCACGTGCTCTGTTCCGGCGCATGGCCGGGCGGTCAGGCATTGACCATCGCTTTGCCGTTCTACCGCCAACCGCCCAAGGGGGGTCGCCTGTCGCCCCCGGCGGCTTTTACGACGGACCCGCCCCGGGCACCGCCGCGCGCATGGCGCTTTATGCCGAACACGCCCCGGCGCTTGCGCTCAAAGCCATTGCCGGGCTGGACGCCGATCTCAGCCAAGTGACGCATTTGATCGTCGCCAGCTGCACCGGATTTGTGGCCCCCGGCGTAGATCAAATTATTGCTCGCACCCTCAACTTGGACCCATCGGTGGAACGGCTCTTGGTCGGCTTTATGGGCTGTTACGCTGCCGTCTCGGCGCTGCGCAGTGCGATGCACATTGTCCGCTCTACACCGCAGGCCAAGGTGTTGGTGGTGACGGTTGAACTGTCCTGCCTGCACCTCAATAACACGCAAGAGATTGAGCCGCTTTTGGCGATGCTGCAATTTGGCGATGGCGCGGCCGCGGCCCTTGTGACAGGGGAGGGGCCGGGCCTTGCGGTGTTTGATCCCTTTGCGACCACTCTGCCCAGTTCCGCCGATCTCATCCGCTGGGACATAGGCGATACCGGGTTCGTCATGCACCTCTCGGGGCAAGTTCCCGCTCGCATTGCCGACGCTTTGCAGGATCCGGCCTTTGTCCACACATTGGCAGGCGGCGATCCGCAGGCGGTCGATGCATGGGCGGTGCATGCGGGGGGCCGATCCATATTGGATGCCGTCGAAACTGGCCTGAAGCTGGAAGCAGAAGCGCTGTCGGCCTCACGCGCTGTCTTGCGCGAAGGGGGCAATATGTCCTCCTCCACGCTGATGTTCGTTCTGGCCCGGCATATGGCGCAAAAGGTTTTGCGCGGTGTTGCTCTGGCCTTTGGCCCCGGCGTTGCGGCCGAGGGTTTTCGCTTTCGGACGGTCGATTAAATGCTCTCCACCCGCGCCCTCACCGAAGAGCAAATGGATGATCCGGCCTTGCCGGCCTACATGTATGCGCAGGTTCTGAATGATCTTGCCTGCGTCAACGGCGTGACGCTGGCTCGACGACCCACATTGGATTTTTTGCGCCGCCTACCGCGCCAATCCACACCGCTGCGCATCTTGGATGTGGGCTTTGGCGATGGCGATATGTTGCGCAGCATTTTTCGCTGGTCAGTGCAGCATAAAATCCCCGTTACGCTCACGGGAATTGATCTTAATCCGCGCAGTGCCGCCATTGCCGCAGCGCACACCCCCGATGAGATGGGCATAGACTATCGAACGGGCGACTATGCCGATCTGGCGGGGCAAGGCTGGGATGTGATCCTGTCCAGTCTGGTTGCGCACCATATGAGCCAAGATCAGCTGACCGAGTTTTTGCGCTTCATGGCGGCAGAGGCCAAATGCGGTTGGTTCATCAATGATCTGCATCGCCATATATTTGCCTATCTGGGCTATCCCCTGCTCGCCCGGATCATGGGCTGGCACCGCATTGTCCGCGAAGACGGGCAACTCTCCATTGCACGCTCCTATCGTCCGGCCGAATGGCCCCCTATTTTGGACGAAGCGGGCGTGCGCAATGCCCGCGTCTTTCGGACCTTTCCGTTCCGGCTATGCGTCGAACAGATCCGATCATCATAGGCGCGGGGCCTGCGGGCTGTGCCGCCGCCATCACCATGGCCAATGGTGGCGCGCGCCCGCTCTTGCTCGAACGCGAGACGGAGGTTGGCGACGCCCTATGCGGCGGCTTTGTCAGCTGGCGCACAATGGAAACGCTCACCCGGCTGGGCGTTGAAATTTCGGGCCATCGCATCACCCGGCTGCGCGTTTTTGCAGGACAGAATCTGGCCGAGGCCCCCCTGCCCCAAGCGGGCCATGGCCTCTCGCGCCACGCGATGGACAGCGCCCTGATCGCCAGAGCTATCGCGTGTGGCGCGGGCCTAGAGCGCGGCGTGACCATCCGAAATATGGATGCGGTGCGCGCCCAATCGTCAGAGCTATTTCTGGCCACGGGAAAGCAGGATGTGAAAGGGTGGGAACGCCCCCGCGACGACGCAGACCCGGCCTTAGGGTTGCGCGTGCGCCTCCCCACTAATCCGGCCACACGTGCCCTCATTGGCGATGCCATAGAGCTGCATGTCTTTCACAAAGGCTATGCAGGGGTTGAGCTGCAAGAAGATGGAACCGCCAATATCTGCCTTGCCCTGCGCAAATCGTTGCTGACAGAGGCGGGGCGGGATCCGGCTGCGTTGCTGCGCCAACTGGCCACAGACCACCCGCATTTTGGCGAGAGAATGGCCGGTTTCGACGCCCGCACGCGCATCGATGCGGTCGCCAATGTGCCTTATGGCTGGCGGCAGAAACAGGATCCAGACGGTCTCTATCGGTTGGGGGATCAATGCGCGGTCATCCCGTCGCTGGCGGGTGAGGGCAATGGCATTGCGCTGGCAAGCGGAGAGGATGCGGCACACGCCTGGCTGGCCGGGGTGAACGCCAAAGACTGGCAGTGCCAATTTGCCAAGCGCACCGCACGCCCGGTCGGGCTGGCGACATGGGTTTGGCATAGGGGTGAAGGCCGGCTGGGCGGGCCGATGCTGACCCATGTCTTGCGCGCCTTTCCGGCCATGGCAACATGGGTGGCCGCCGCCACGCGCGTTCGGACTTGATGCCGGACGCCGACAAGGCCATGATGCCCCTTATGGAGAAACTGCTTTTAACCGATGAGGAATGGCGCGCGCGCCTGACCCCCCAGCAATATCATGTTCTGCGCCAAGCCGGGACGGAGCGGGCCTTTTCCGGCGCGCTCAATGACGTCAAAGACGCAGGTGTTTATCGCTGTGCTGGATGCGGAGCAGATCTCTTTGTGTCCGATGCCAAATATGACTCCGGCTCTGGCTGGCCCAGCTTTTATGCCCCCGTCAGCACCGATGCCCTGACCATGGTGGAGGACAGAAGCCACGGCATGGCGCGGGTCGAAGTCCGCTGTGCCCGGTGTGACGGGCATTTGGGCCATGTCTTCCCCGACGGGCCGCAGCCGACAGGTTTGCGGTTCTGCATGAACAGTGTCTCGCTCGATTTTGAAGGAAATGAGACAGACTAGGCGCATCTCCTTGCCCGCCGAGTCGGGACCGCCTAAGAGAATGGCCCGATGGCTACAAAGCGCCCCCGCCCTCCTGCCCCTTCGTCGCCAGTGCCGCAGCAACGCGGCTTTTTGGCGCGGGCCTTACGTTGGGCGCTGATCAGCGGCGGCATCATCCTTTTCGGCCTGCTCTGCGCGGTGGGTTTTGCTTTTTCCTCGCTCCCCGATTTCAAAGACTTGCGGACCCGCGAGTCATTGGGAGAGGTTGTTCGCGTGCGGGCGCAGGACGGTCGCGTTATCTTGTCGCTCGGCCCGATTTATGGGGAGTGGATTAACTATCAGAATATCCCTGGCGTCATGGTCGATGCGATGGTGGCGGTGGAGGATCGCCGTTTTCGCTTTCATCCCGGCGTTGATCCCATTGGCCTTGTCCGCGCGGTTCAGGTGCGGCTGCACCGTGGCCATTGGGCGCAGGGGGGGTCCACCATCACCCAACAGCTGGCGCGCAACCTGTTTCTCACCAACACGCGTACCTTTGGCCGCAAAGGGCGGGAAATGATTCTCGCCTTTGCGATGGAGGCCAAATATTCCAAGGATGAAATCTTAGAGCTGTATCTCAACCGCGTTTATTTTGGCGGCGGGGCCTATGGCATTGATGCCGCATCGCGCCGCTTTTTTGATCATCCGGCCAACATCCTCAGCCTCGAAGAATCCGCCATCATCGCGGGGTTGGTGAAGGCGCCTTCTAACTATTCCCCAACCGCCGATGCCAAGGCCGCAGTTGATCGGTCCCGCGTTGTCCTGTCCGTCATGGCGGATGCCGGCGTGATCAGCCCCAGCGTCGCGGCCGCCGCGCGTCCGGATCAGGTGAAACTCTCTTCCGGACCGCAGCAAAACAGCCTGCGCTATTTTACCGATTGGGCATTGCCCCAGCTGGATGGCCTGATTGAAGACACGGATGAACCGATTGACGTCTGGACCACCATTGATCCCGATATGCAGGCCGCGGCCGATGCCGCCATCCTGAAATATACGCCAGAGGCCGCTCAGGCCGCCCTTGTCGCGCTGGACCGCGATGGCGCTGTGCGCGCAATGATTGGCGGGCGGGATTATGTCACATCCATCTATAATCGCGGCACGCAAGCCGTGCGCCAGCCCGGCTCTGCCTTTAAGCTGTTCGTCTATCTGGCTGCCCTAGAGGCCGGGATGACACCCGACAGCAAAATGGTGGATGAGCCCATCACCATTGATGGCTGGAGCCCCCGTAACAACACCAAAGACTATCGCGGCGAAATGACGCTGCGCACGGCCTTTACCAATTCGATCAACACCATTGCCGCCCAAATTGGCCAGCAAGTGGGGACACCGGCCATTGCCGCCATTGCGCGGCGACTTGGCCTCACAACACCGATCAACACCCAACCTTCTATGGTGCTGGGGACATCGGACGTCCGTCTGATTGATATGGCCAAGGCCTTTGCCGCGGTGCAGGCCAAGGGCAAGTCAGTGACGCCCTATGGCATTGTTAAGGTGACGACATCTTCGGGTCAGCTGCTCTATCAACGTCCGCCGCCAGAGGAGTTACAGCTCATTGATCCTTGGGTGGCCGCAGGGATAACCGACATGATGCAAACCGCCGTCAGCGCCGGGACAGGGCGCGCCGCGCAAATCGGGCGGCCCGTTGCAGGCAAGACGGGGACCACATCCTCTAACAAAGATGGCTGGTTTCTTGGCTTTTCAAGCGGGATTACGACGGGTGTCTGGATGGGCCGCGATGATGCCCGACCCGTTCCCGGGCTTCAGGGCGGACGCGCACCCGCAACCGTCTTTGCCGCATTCATGCAGCGCGCCGTTGCCAATCGTCCGGTGGAGAAGTTTGAAACGGAAGTCACTTTGCCCGAATGGATTTTGGAGACCGATGAAGAAGCCTATTTGGGCGACTTGGGCAATGGCGTGGATGCAACACTCGATGGCGTTAGCGATGTCGGTCCCGTGACGGATGACGAGGCAGAATATCAGCGTATCCTTGACGAGGCGACCCGGCGCGATGCCCCGCCCGCCCGACGCACACAGCCTCAGCCATCGCGCCCAAACCAATAAAGCCGCGCGCCATTATGGCGCAGCCAATTGCGAGCAGGCGCATGGTCCGCGCCCAATAACTCCTTTGCCAGCCTGTGAAAATCGCGGCTGTGATCCATATGGATGCGGTGCGCCACTTCATGCGCGACAGTTGCACGCCGCACGAAATCCGGCGCCAAGATCAGGCGCCAACTATAGCGGATATCGCCACTGCCCGAACAACTTCCCCAACGGGATCTTGGATCACCCACCGATACGGTCGCGATGGAGATGTCCCGCTGCGCCGCAATGTCCCGTGTTTCTTGATCCAACAGGGTCCGCGCTTCCGCCCGCAACCAGCGCAACAAGCGGTTGGGCATCACATCGATCGGCCCGCCAATTCGGATCTGAGCACCCTCAAGGCGCGGCGTGCGGGGATGGCCTTGCGCCCAATCCAGCGTGTAGGACGCATCCCCTATTGGCACGGCCATACCCGGCAGGATCGGCCAAGGGTCGGGTAAGCGGGCCTTTTGCCGATCAATCCAGCCCTGATGCTGCTCTGCCCAACTGAGTGCCGCGGCTAAAGGGGCTTTGTGCGGCAAGACCAGCCGAACCTGCCCCGTGCGCGGGTCGACCGATAATTTCATGCGCCGGGCATTGGCCTTGCGGACAATTTCCAGCCCGTCGATCATGCGTCCTCGCCCGGCCAGCGCTCAACAATATGGTTTTCCAGATCGCCTGCATCAATTTCTGAGACGGTCCACCCCCGGGTGGACATGCCGCGCCTATGGATCTCCTCCCGGTCGCCGCAGACCAGATAATGCCAATCGGGCAAAGCCTCTCCCTTGGCGCGGCGCACATAGGCGCAGGTTGGTGGCAACCATTCCAAATTGCCCAATTTGGCGGGCGTTAAGCGGATACAATCGGGCACTTGAGCAAAGCGATTGCGATAATCAGAACATTGGCCCGTGCCCCGATCGAGCAAGCGACAGGCGACATTTGTGGGGTAAATGTCCCCCGTATCCTCATCTTCCAGCTTGTGAAGGCAGCAACGGCCACACCCATCGCACAAAGATTCCCATTGCGCGCGGTCCAGCGCCTCCAGCGGCTTATCTTCCCAATAGCGCCCCGACACCAGCGCGCCTAGCGCACCCAGCGGGCGAGTTCGGCGACAAAGGCCTTGGGGTCGTTGCCTTGCGGCATAATCGCAATCGGTTCGCCCTGCGGGCCGTACAGCACAATCATCCGCGCATGGTCGACCAGATAGGCGCCTTGGGCATTGGGCTTATCCCGCATGAAGGCAACGCCATAACGCTGCGCCATCTCATCAATCTGCGCGACACTTCCGGTCAAGCCAACCATGCGTGGATGAAAATTGGACACAAATTGCTTCACAATAGCGGGCGTATCGCGGGCCGGATCAACAGTGATGAAGATGGGCACGACCTTCATCGCGCGGGCTTTATCCTCTTGTTCAAACAGCTTGAGCGCCTGCCCCATCAGCTGCGCGTCAACCGGGCAAATATCCGGGCAAAATGTATAGCCGAAATAAATCAGCCGATATTTGCCCGTAAAATCCTTGTCCGTTGTGGTTTTCCCATCCTGATTGACGAGGCTGAACGCGCCCCCCATGCGCGCCCCTTCCAGGGGCGGGGGGGCGTCAGGTGTCACGCCGCCACAGGCTGCAAGGGTGAGGGCAAGGGCGACGGCGGCAAAAGTCTTAAATTTGGTCATGGTAGGGCCAGCTTTGCTCTGCTAGATCGATGGACGCAAGCAGGGATTAACCGCTTCTTTGGGCCGATCAATATGAAGAAACTTATCGCCACTTTTTTCGCAGCTCTCCTGCTCTGGCCAACACTCGCCAGCGCCCAATTTTCAGACAGTTATAATTTTCTAAAGGCCGTCCGCGATCGCGATGGCAGCAAAGCGACCGACCTGTTGAGCAAGCCGGGGACGGTCATCGTCGATACACGCGACGTCTCAACCGGCGAGACAGCCTTGCACATTGTTGTGAAGCGGCGGGATGCAACTTGGCTTGCCTTTCTTCTGGCGCGCGGCGCAAAACCCGATATTCGCGACCGGGATGGCAATACGCCGTTGATCGCAGCCACTCAAATTGGCTTTGTTGAGGCGGCAGACATGTTGTTGAAGCGCCGGGCCCAAGTGGATGCAACCAATGGACAAGGCGAAACAGCCTTGATCTTGGCGGTGCAGCAGCGGGATTTGGCGATGGTGCGGCTGTTGCTGGCCTCTGGCGCCAATCCGACGCGCACGGATCGCGCGGCGGGCATGTCGGCGCTGGACTATGCACGTCGGGATTCGCGCGCCGCCGTCATTCTCAAATTGTTAGAAGACGCAAAGCCCGCCAAGCCTGTCGCAGGCCCCATGTAAGGCCATCCGGCAGAGCTTAAATGCGTTCGCCAGACAGGCGTTGGCAAATCAAATCCAGCTGATCCAGCGACGAATAGGCCAGCGTCACAGCACCGCCGCGCGCGCCATGCGCAATGCGGACCTTGAGGCCAAGCTGATCACCCAGCTGACGCTCCAGCGCTTCCACATCGGCATCGCGGCCAAGGGCTGAGGCGCGCGCCGCTTTACGCGCACCCGGTTTTTTCTTCTTTGCCAGCGCCTCGGTTTCCCGAACCGAAAGGCCGCGCGCAATCACCTCGCGCCCCACCCCTTCCGGGTCTTCGCACTGCAAGAGCGCACGGGCATGGCCCATCGTCAATTCGCCGGAAACGAGCCAGCCATGCACCCGCACCGGAAGATTCCGCAAGCGCATGAGATTGGCGATATGGCTGCGGGATTTGCCAACAATCCGACCCAGCTCCTCTTGGCTGTGGCCATAATCATCAATCAGACGACGATAGGTTTCGCCCTCTTCCCAGGCATTGAGTTGTTCACGCTGAATATTTTCGACAAGAGCAATTTCAAGCGCCGTGCGATCGTCAAATTGTTTAACAATAACAGGGACTTGGTGGAGTTTTGCGCGTTGCGCGGCGCGCCAGCGGCGTTCGCCAGCTACAATCTGATACTGCCCGCCCAAATCCCGCACAACAATGGGTTGAAGCACCCCTAAGGCCGTGATGGAACGCGCCAATTCGTCCAGCGCATCCTCATCAAAATTGCGCCGCGGCTGATTGGGAAGCGGCTGGAGGCTGGCAACAGGCACAAGCCGCACCCCATCTGGCAGCGGCACACCCGCATCCGCCCGGCCCGGCACCGCGACGGCTGTATCCGCCTGAATTTCCCCCAAAAGAGAGGATAATCCCCGGCCAAGTCCTGTGCGTTTTTTGGGGAGAGCTGGATCTTCGCTCATGCGGCAACTTTCTGTTTGGGAAGGCGGCTCATCACTTCTTTGGCCAAGGCCATATAGGCTTCAGAACCAGAGCAGCGATGATCATAAATGAGCGCAGGCAGCCCATGGCTCGGCGCTTCGGACAAGCGGACATTGCGCGGGATAACCGTGGTGAACACCGACTCGCCCAAGCAAGCGCGGACATCATCCGCCACCTGTTCGGTGAGGCGATTGCGACGGTCATACATGGTCAGGACAACGCCCAGGATCGAGAGGTTGGGATTGAGGCTGGCACGCACCCGTTCAAAGGTTTGCAGAAGCTGGCTCAACCCTTCGAGCGCGAAAAATTCACATTGCAGCGGAACGAGCAGAGATTGCGCAGCGACCAACGCATTGACCGTCAACAACCCCAAGGAGGGCGGGCAATCAATGATCGCAATATCCCAATGGCCCTCTGGCACGGCGTCCAGCGCATGTTTGAGACGATGGGTCCGTTGCTCCAGCGCGATGAGATCAATTTCGGCGCTGGAGAGATCAACCGTGGCGGGGATGACATCCAACCCCGGAATGCGCGACGCTGTGGCCGCCTCCACGGGCGTTGCTTCCCCCAGCAGCACATCATAGCTGGATTGCGTTCGATCGCCATGGGTGACGCCCAGTCCGGTCGACGCATTTCCTTGCGGGTCAAAGTCAATGAGCAGCACGCGCCACCCAATTGCGGCCAACGCCGTCGCAAGATTAATGGCCGTCGTGGTTTTCCCAACGCCGCCCTTTTGATTTGCGATAGCCACCCGGATCATGGTCTTGCGCCCTTCCTGACGCCTTTAGCCACAACAATCGCAGCTTCGGCGTCGGTGATGCTCTGTTTCACGTGAAACACACCTTGCCATGCTTGTTTGACATTTTCCACCTCTTCCCGCGCCTTTCGGCCTTTGGGAAGGATCCAAATTGTTTTTGGTGTGGAAAAGGGATGCGCCAATTTGAGCAGCTTTGGCAGCGGCGCAAAAGCCCGCGCGCTGATGATCGCGGCGGGTGTCAGCCGCAGGGCCTCAACCTTGCATCCGTGGACCCGCGCATTGGCTAATCCCAGCTCTGTCACGCAGCGGTTGAGAAAGGCAATGCGCCCCTTTCGTTCCTCAACCATATGGACGGGCCGTCTATCAAGGGCGGCGATGATGATCCCCGGCATGCCAGCGCCCGCGCCAAGATCGAGCCAATCGCCCTCGCGCGCGCCGTCTGCATGGAGCAGCAATTGAGCCGAGTCGACAATGTGGCGGACCCAGAACACATCTGCCGTCGATTTGGCGATCAGATTCTGATGGGCTGATTCCTCCAGCACCAACCGCCGATAGGCCTCGAGTTTTTCCAGTGTTTCACGTGAAACACCCAGTGTCTCGACGAGCCAGCGCTGCGCCTCCTCCTCGGTCATGCGGCGCGCCTTTTGGCCTGAACAAGAATTGCTGCAAGTGCGGCGGGCGTAATCCCACGTACGCGCTCCGCCGCACCAAGTGTCGCCGGGCGGGCTGCATTCAACCGCTCCACCATCTCGTTCGACAGCCCTGGAACTGTTGTAAAATCAACCATTTGGAGCGAGATGCTATCATTGGCCCGCATCTCTCGGATCTCCGCCTCTTGCCGGGCGATATAGGGCGCATAGCGCGCATCCTCGGCCAGTTCATCAATGATGGCCTTGGAGCAGAGCGTCGCCTCTGGACAGAGTGCCGCGAGCTGCGCTTGGCTTAGGGTGATGAACCGCATCCAACTGAACAGGCTTTGCTTCTGTCCCGGCTCCCGCACGACGAGGCCCAGATCGGCAAGATGTGACCCGGTGACATTGCACTCCAACGCCTCTCGCAGAGCTATCCGCTGCGTTTCACGTGAAACAAACCAATCCCGACGGACGGGGGAAACACAGCCCATCCCCATCGCAAGCGGCGTCAAGCGCGTGGCTGCATTATCCGCCCGAAGACGCAATCGATATT
>JACCDK011545937.1_pt1 | contig 16509 bp, 15 predicted proteins | sample 7445871 | NCBI WGS metagenome assembly JACCDK01 (sample SAMN15323436, study PRJNA562643) | freshwater metagenome | isolation source: river surface water | place: USA:Blue River Watershed | collected 2017-08-15 | reverse complement strand
TAGGGGATAATCTCGGTAGGATTACGGGATTAATATTGTTTGCTGTAGCTTTTATTATTAGTGTTATAGAATTTAATGGTTTTAGGTATTGGACAGCCAGTCACATGTTTATTTATGGTTTAATTAATTATTATTTAAAGGAAAAAAAAGCATATGGGATTTTTTGGATAGTTCTCACATTTACCTTGCATTTTTCGTTTACTCTTAATGTTATTGTTTTTGTTTTGCATGAATTGGCATTTAAAAAGCGCGTGTTAATTACTTTGTTTTTGTATTTAATAACGTTGAATTTAGGGAAAATTGGTATCGACAAATACATGCCGAAGGAAATGATGCCTAAAACCTATCAAACAAAAGCAAAAGATTACACTAGCGAAGACAACATTCAACAGGTTAGCGAATTAGAGGCTGGTCAACAGATTAATGGTTATGTGAGTTGGCCATCTACCGCATTGAAATATCTGGCTTCGTTTACCATGTTTGTTTTATTTTGGGAACTGTGGTTTCGGGAAAAGATATTTCCGAAAGCGGAGATGTTATCCATGATTTTTTTATTTGGTTCGATTGCTAATCTCGCTTCAACCAATAGTATTTCGGGTGCGAGATTTGTTTCAATTTTTAGTTTAATGTTCTTCATATACTTTTTTTATATTTATAAAGAATTGATACAAAACTATTATTTTAAAATATTTACAGAATATTATAGTTGGGTTTTTGTGGTGATTGGAATTGTTAATATTCGTCGATTATTTGATGTTTTGGGATTTTCTGCGTTGTTGGGTGGACCTGTTATTCGTGCGTGGATGCCGGAGGATATACCCATCATTGATGGATTTAAAGCTTTTTTCCCATCGTTTTAATGGATTTAGGATTGGTTCATCATTTGTTTTCCAAGCGGGTTAAACAGCCGGTGGTGGTTTTTCAATCGGACGATTGGGGGTTTAATCGGCTGGGTACAGCCGGGGCGTTGCGGGAATATCAGCGGAGTGCGATGGTGGAATTGGAGGGGAATATGGCCCGAAAGGATTCCTTGGAGACGGAGGAAGATGTTCAATTGCTGGCCGATGTTTTAACGGAGGGTGGTAGGAGGACCTGTGCGGAGAATGCAGCAGTTTTTACTTGCAACGCGGTGACGGCTAATGTGGATTTTGAGGAGATTGTACGCGTTGAAGGGTCGCACTTTGTTGCGGAGAGTGTGGAAACTACTTACAACCGATTGTATGGAAACGGAGGAGGAGGATTGTTATCACTGCAAGATGGCAGTAGGAAGGGATATTTTGATTTGCAATTTCATGCTTGGGTGCATTTGCAATGTTCGGCGTGGTTGGAGGCTTATAGAGCTCGAGATCCGGACGTTGTTTTGGGAACAAACTTGGGCATTTGTGGAGTGTATTCTAATCGGGCTAAGCATACGTTGGGTAGATCTAATTTTTTGGCGGCCTTGACCTGCTCCCCATCGGATGAAGGGTTTGAAGAACTGTTGCAGCAATGGGAAGATGCGTATCGGAATTTTGCGGAGGTTTGGGGTAGGCCGGCTAACTCTTTTATTGCTCCGGCATACATTTGGAATTCCGCTGTTGAAGATCGGTTGATTAACGCCGGGGTGCAGTTGGTGCAAGGCTTGCCGTATCAGCTGATACCCGCAAGAAATGCATCGTTCAAACGAAAGTATAGAAGGATGCGGTATACCCAACCGGGGGCTTTGTATACGGTGCGCAATTGTTATTTTGAACCGTGTGAAAATTATTCCCGCGATTACGTTGCGGAATGTTTGCAGAGAATGCAAACTTTGGTGCGTTGGCGTGTACCGGTGATTATCAATACGCATCGCTTTAATTACGTTGGGGGCATGGATTTGGATCATCGTGCACACGGATTGAAGGAATTGAAACGTTTGATAGCCTCCATTCGAAAGCAATGGCCAGATGCAAAATTTATAGGAACCCGGGATTTGCCTGATTATATGCAAGGATGATGGAGAGAGTAAAACCTGATTTGAGGGTTTGTTAAATTGAAATTTATGAAGTTTTTAAATCCATTTGTTGAACAGTTAAAACCCTACCAAGTAGCTAGCCATAAAGTTTGGGAAGTTAGTGAAGAGGAGCGTAATGATCTATTGAAACTGGATTGGAATGAAGGCAGCATACCGCCCTCCCCTAAGGTGAAAGAGGAATTGGTTAAATTGGTTTCGGACGAATCTTTGTATCGACTATATCCACCCACGTATAGCCAGCGGTTGATGGCTTTGTTGAGCGAATATACAGGGTTGCCCCAGTTGAATGTTCAGTACTTTGGTAGTTCTGACAGTTTGCAAGAATATGTAAGTCGTGCGGTGTTGGATAAATCCGACAGGGTCTTGGTGGTAGGTCCAACGTACGATAATTTTCGTTTGAGTGCAGAGGCCCAAGGAGCAAGTTTGTCGTTTTTTGAAATGGAGGCTCCTTTTGAATTTGATACGGAGCTCATGGCTGAATCTATCCGGAATCTCCTTCAGCAAGACGGAACTGGTGGAGCTTTGAAAATGGTGTACGTGTGTAACCCAAACAATCCAACGGGTAGTGCAATGACAGAAAATCAATTGATTCAGTTGGTTGATGCATTTCCCAGCCTATTGTTTTTTGTGGACGAAGCCTATTATGAATTTGGCGGGGTAACGTTAGCTCCCTATGTACAGCAGCGTAAAAACTTATTGATCAGTAGGACTTTCTCGAAGGCTTTTTGCCTTGCAGGTTTTCGAATAGGTTATTTGTTGGGTGATTCGGAACTTGTAGCAGGTATTTCTAAAATTCGCAATGCGAAGAGTATTACCGTGTTTGCTCAAGCGGCGGCGTGTATGGCTTTGGAAGATATCGATTACATGCGCAGTTATGTTCAGGAAGTTACTGCTGCCCGAACCGCCTTTGCGTTGTTTTTAAACCAATACCCTCAATTTGTTTCGGCCTTTGCGAGTTCTGGGAATTTTATTTTGATGCGTTTTCAATCCTCGGAAATTAAGGAATCGGTGTTGGAACATTTATCCATGCATGGCATATTTGTACGGAATCTTACCCACAGTCAGAAGCTGGATAATTGCCTTCGCATATCGGTAGGAACGCAAGCTCAAATGCAACGGGTTATGGATGCATTGGCCCGGCATTGGTCCTAAGACAATAGCATGAAAAAATCCAAAGTCGCCTTTTTCGATGTTTGTGAGACCCTAATCTCTTTTCAAACGGCGGATGCCTATGTGGATTACATTCGTGACAATACAGACGACGATGTAGTTCGCGGCAGGATGAATCGACGAGAATCGTGGTTGAAGGTATTCAAGAAACTCCAAGTGGTTCGGGTTGCAGACAAGGTATTACCGGTACTAAAGTTGGAGAAACGCATGAAGCTGTGGCAGTTGGAAGGATTGACGGAGGAGTATTTGTTGACCATGGGTCAGCACTATGTGGAAGATATCTTGAGGTATTCGGAAGTTAAATCGGTGGTTAATGCCATGCAACAGCACGTATTGGCTGGCTACGAGGTAATTTTAGTTTCCGCAGGGTACGATGTTTATTTACAGTTTTTGGGAGGATTGTACGGAGTGCCGGTTATTGCTACGGAGTTGGCTTTTGAAAACGGTATATGTACAGGAAAATGGCAAGGGGAAGATTGTTTTGGGCAGGAAAAAGTTCGCAGAATTTGTAAGTATTTTGGCATGAATTGCGAACAGTTGGAGGCCTTGGAAGATAGTATAGCGTATAGCGATAGCGAAACCGATTTGCCCATGTTTGGAATGTGTAAATCGGGCGTTGCTGTTATTCATGGCGGTCGAAAAAATTGGGGTGAAACCCATGGTTTTGGTGTTATTTGGGTTTAGTGGCGTTGATAAAAAATAATGTTCTTTTTCCCATCGACTTAGGGCTTAGGAAGTTGAAGTATTTTTTTGTTAATCAGTTAAAATCTGATGAGCAGTTGATACGAAAGCAATTTCATAAGTACCAGGGGTATGATTTGGACCTGGAGAATCCTCGAACGTTGAACGAAAAATTGCAGTGGATTAAACTGCACGATAGACGAGAGTTTCAGCAGGTGTTGGCCGATAAAATCGGGGTACGCACTTACATCGAGCGTCATTTGGATAAGGACTTGTTGGTTCCTTTGTTGTTTAGAACCAAGGATTATCGACAATTAACTCCGGAAAATTTGCCAGAGGAGCCTTTTATAATCAAGTTAAATCACGATTCGGGGAGTTTTGTAATTGTTAGGGACAAGAAGAAGATGGATTGGAATGAAATTCAGCAAAAATTCCGTTTTGGGATGGCTTGGAATTATTATTGGAGTGAGCGGGAATGGCAGTATAAATTTATAGAGCCTGAGATTTTGGTGGAGCGATTGTTGGTGAGGTCGGATGGAAGTATCCCGAACGATTACAAAATCAATTGCATAGGCGGGGAGATTGCTTTTGTGTATGTGGCTGTGGATCGGGAAGGTAAGAATAAGCGGAATATTTACGACGCACAATGGAATCCGATGTCGTTTACGTGGGGTAAATTTTACAAGGACCATGTAGGATTTCGGGGTGCGGAGATTGAGCCGCCGGAAACGTTGGTGCGGATGATGGAAATTTCCAAAACGGTAGCTCGGTTGTTTCCGTATGTACGGGTTGATTTTTATGACGTTGACGGCACTTTGTATTTGGGAGAGATAACCCAATGTCAGGGTGGAGGTTACGATCAGTTTTTGCCGTTTGAATGGGATTTATATTGGGGCGAACGAATGCCATTGTCTATGATTCATCCAGAGTTTGAAGTGTAAATGAGCGTTGCAGATACCAATTACCCCAAAATAGCTATCGTTGTTCCTTATTTTGGAACGCTTCCCTCTTATTTTCCGTTGTGGTTGCGGAGTTGTTCCATCAATCCTCGTATTGATTGGTTGTTCGTTACCGATGTACAAATCCCGGTTGAATGCCCTTCCAATGTAAAGGTGATTGCTCAGAATTTTGAGCAATTGGTTGATCGTATTCAGTTTGTTTTGGGTGAAGATGTTGTGGTGCCTGTTCCTCATAAGCTTTGCGATTATAAAGTGTTTTATGGTTTGATATTCAGTGAACTAATTGCCGAGTATGATTATTGGGGTTATTGCGATGTGGACGTGATTTTTGGAAAATTAGCGGATTTTTTATCCCCTGAAATTCTCAAAAGTCACCATAAAATATTTGGGTTGGGGCATTTGTGTCTAATGCCTAATTCGAGCGAAGTTCTCGACGTAATTCGAAATGCTGCGAAGCTCCCGGAGGTGAGGGAACAGGTTTTGTTGAATCCTCGGACCACCTTGTTTGACGAATGGTACGGAGCGATAAATATGAATGAAATATTTGTGAGGCACGGATTAAAGATTTATGAAGATCCGGGGGTTATTGCAGATATTTTTTCAAGTTCGCCTCGATTTTTACGTTCGTTTTGGGATGGTTCTCGAAAAACGGGATTTGTAGAGCAGGATCCCAATATTTTGGTTTGGAGTGCGTCTGTTGGTTTGATTCGCTACTGCTTGAAAGGAAGTGAAATACATCAGGAGGAGGCATTGTACATTCATCTCAAAGAGAGACAAATGTGGATGTGTGTAAATCAAGACGATGCAACGTTGCAAGTTTTTGGTATAACTCCGGCGGGATTTATTCCTTGGGAGGAGGGTAGAGTTCCTTCAAAGGCAGATTTTATTCGGTACGAAGAGGGTTTTTGGAATTACACCAAACGCAGGGCAAAAAGGAAGTGGCGAAACGCTAAATATTTGGTAAAAATGCGATTGGGTAAATCGTGACACAGGGGATATGTGCGGCATAGCGGGATGTAAAATTTTAAGTGAAAGCAATCTGGAATTTCCGATGGCGGAGTCGTTGGAAGCGATGGCGAAAGCCATGGTTAAACGAGGTCCCGATTCGGAGGGGTTTTGGTCTGATACCCAGGTTGGATTGGCGCACCGCAGGTTGAGTATTTTGGATTTAGAAACCGGAAATCAGCCAATGGTTGGTGGGGATGTGGTGGTGGTTTTCAATGGAGAGATTTATAATTTCAACACGTTGCGGGCCGAGTTATTGTCCCTTGGAGCGGAATTTTCAACGGCATCGGATACCGAAGTATTGTTGCGTGGATACCGTGTTTGGGGAATGGAAGGCTTGCTGTTGAAATTGGAGGGTATGTTTGCTTTTGCTTTGTTCGACACCCTTCGGCAAGTATTGTACCTCGTTCGGGATCGATTTGGTGAAAAACCTCTGTATTATGGTAGTCGGGATGGAGTTTTTTATTTTTCATCGGAATTAAAAGGCTTGCAGTCGGTTGGTCTTGGTAGAGAATTGGATGGGCGCGCATTGCGGTTGTTTTTACAACTGAGTTATATACCGGCACCCATGAGTATTTATGGGGATATTCATAAATTGGAGGCTGGGACTTATTTGGAAGTTGGGACATCGGTGACGCAGAAACGATATTATGATTTGCGGCATGCGGTGCAACAGAAAAAGCAATCGTTGCAAGTTGTTGTGGAGGGATTGCAAGATCCCCAATCCTACTTGATGCAGGAAATTCGAAGATTGTTGACCAAAAGCGTTGCAGAAAAAATGCAGTCGGATGTGCCGATGGGTACTTTCTTAAGCGGAGGGGTGGATTCCAGCATTGTGTCGTATTTGGTGAAGGGTATTTTGGATGATCGGTCGGGTCCACAACGCGGAATAGAAGGTGATTTTTCGGATTTGCGAATCCAAGCCGATGCCCCATTGCGTACATTTTCAATAGGTTTTGCAGAGAAGAGTTTTGACGAATCGGCAAGATCGGACCGGATGTCGGCGTTTTTGGGTAGTGAACATACCCTGAAAACGTTGGACTATGGGGATGTGTTGCCGTTGGTGAATGATATTGTTGGCTATTTCGATGAACCTTTTGGGGATTCCAGTTGCTTGCCTACGTTTGCGGTGGCAGTCTTGGCCAAGGAGCGTGTTTCGGTAGTACTTACCGGGGATTGTGCTGATGAATTGTTTGGTGGATACGAAAAGTATTTGTTTTCGCACTACGTACAGCGATGGAATCGGGTGCCCAAATTGTTGCAAGGATTGTTGAGGAAAGGGGTGGGGTTGTTGCCTACCAATGCAAGGTTTAATCCGTTGATTCGAAAGTTTCGAAAAGTGGATTCGATGCGGACCTTTTCGGGTTCGGAATTGTCGTTTCGGTTGATGTGCATGGGTTTTCAACTCGAGGAATTGCAGGAATTGCTGATGGATACGGAGGCGAGCGATTTGCAGTATGAGGATTTTATGAATACCGGTTGGGGCCGGGGGCTTGAGGATGCGAGGGCTGACTCATCGGATTTCTTGAATAACAGCATGTTGCGTGATGTTGAAACCGTGTTGGAGGGCGATATGCTGGTGAAGGTAGATCGGATGTGCATGATGAATTCGTTGGAAGCCAGGGTTCCATTTTTGGAAACGGAGTTGGTGGAATTTGCCTTGGCATTGGATGCATCTTGGAAGATTGACGGTAAAGAGCGGAAGTGGATATTGCGCGAAGCGTTTCGGGGTTTGGTACCTAATGATATTTTGGATAATTCGAAAAAGGGATTTGGCGTCCCGGTTGATTTTTGGTTTCGTGGACCGTTAAAAGCGGAGTTGCAGCGATTGTTGAGTCGGGCGAGCATCGAGAAGCAGGGATTGTTTCGATGGGATTGCATTGAGCGATTGATGCAGGAGCATTTTTCGGAAGAGCGCAATCATAAAGGAAAGTTGTGGAATTTGTTTGTTTTTCAGAAGTGGTATGAGCGCCAAACCCAAGGTATTTAGGGTGGTTACCATACCCGCTTATATGAATTTGATTTTGAGGAATCAGCTGGGTTATTTGCAGCAATTTTTTACAATAATCGGAGTAACGGCGAACGATAATTTCCATTATAATTTTATCGCCGAACGGGAAGGAATTAAGACCTATGCTATTGATATTCAGCGAAAAGTATCGGTTTATAACGATGTAAAGTCGTTGCTTTCTTTGATTGTATTGCTTGTAAAAGAACAACCTCAAGTGATTCATACGCAAACACCGAAGGCCGGATTAATTGGCATGATAGCCGGGGCGGTTTGTAGGGTTCCTGTTCGAATTTGTTCGGTTACAGGAATTCCCTTGCGGGGGTTGCAAACGGGTCGAAAGGGATGGTTTTTGGGCGTTTTGGAGTGGGTGACGTTTCGATTGGCGACCTGCGTTGTTCCCAACAGTTTGGGGATAGAACAGCAATTGACGTGCAGCATGGACGCTGTGGAACGGAGGAAGATGCTATTTTTGGGCAATGGAAGCACCAACGGAGTGGATTTGCAGCGGTTTTCGCAGGATTTGGAGCAGCGGGAAGTGATGCGGAGTCAGTGGAATATTGGCAAGGATAGTTTGGTTTTGGGGTATGTAGGTAGGATAGCCCGGGATAAGGGCAGTAGGGAGTTGTTGGATGCGTTTAAACGACTCAAACCGAAGTACCCGCAGCTGGTATTGTTGATGGTGGGATTGTTTGAGAAGGAATACGGAGAGTTGAGTGCTGGCTTTGAGGAGGAATTGAAACAAACGGAGGGGGTAGTGTTGGCCGGCCGACAGCCGGAGGTAGTGCCATATTTTCAGATGATGGATATTCTGGTACATCCCACGTACCGCGAGGGTTTGCCCAATGCTTTGCTGGAGGCCTCGGCCATGGAGTTGCCCATTGTGAGTACGGACATTCCGGGTTGTAACGAGGTGGTAGCTCACGGAGTTACGGGTTTGCTGGTAGCACCCAAGGATGTGGATGCCCTGGAAGTAGCGATTGAGGAATTGCTGGTGGATGCTGGCAAGCGAACACTGTTTGGAAAAGCAGGCAGGGTTCGGGTAAGTGAGCGGTACGAGCAGCGCAAGGTTTGGGATTATTGGAAGCAGTTGTATGAGCAGTCGTTGGATACAGTACGCTAAAAACATTCCGGGATGGCGGAGCAAGGAGAAATACTTGGTATTGTCTTGCGATGATTTTGGAGCGGTTCGTTTGGCGGATTCATCGGCCAGGGAATATTTGGTGAATAAGGGTTTGCCCATGGATTTGTTTCCGTTTGATAGGTACGATACGTTGGAAAGTGTTGAGGATTTGGAGGCCTTGCAGGAGACGTTGCTTTCGGTTACAGATGTGCAAGGCAGAGGCGCGGTAATGACGGGTTTTGGATTAGCGGCGAATATAGATTTTGCTCGAATGCGTAGCGAAGGGTTTGCGGAGTTTAGAAACGAACCCGTGTCTAAGACTTATGCACGATTGGGAAAAGAAGATGCATGGAAGAAGATGCAATCCATGCGGATGGATGGGGATTTGGTAATGGAGTTTCACGGCAGAGAGCATGTGCATGTGGGTTGGTTGATGCGCAGATTGCGCGAGAAAAATGAGGCTTTGTTGGCGTGCATGGAAGTAGATTCGTTGGCCGGTTTGGAATATGGTAAAACGGAGGGAGTGGATTACACCGCTTCGTTTGCCTTTGACACGGAAGATGAGATTCCGGCGTTGGCCGAGATTTTGTCGGATGGTATTTCGATGTTTACTCAGGAGTGGGATGATGCCCCTAAGCATTTTACGCCACCGGTGATGCGCTATCCTCGAGCGTTGGATGGGATTTTGATTCGCGCAGGAATTCAATATTTGGATCGATCGTTGCGAACCCCGGAATGGGATGCTAATCAGAGAAAATTTAAAAACCGGTGGTATTGGCTTAACCAGAAAATTAAGGTTGGCGAAGGGATGGATCAGTGGTTGAGCGAACCGATGAACTCGGATGCTGCTGCGGAATTGTCTATGGAGCAAGGGGCTACGGGTGAAAGAAAACATCAGGGGGAGATGCGGGCGATGGTACGCAATTGTTTTTTCGAACCGATGTTTAACCCGAATATGGATTGGGTGGATCACACCTTGGCTCAAATTTCGGCGGCGTTTGCGGTGGGAAAACCCGCCAATGTTGCGATGCACCGCATGAGTTTTGTGGGGGGTATTTCTCCAGCGGTACGGGAACGAGGCAATCGGGATTTGCGGGAAATATTGAAGCGCGTAAAACTTCAATGGCCGGAAGTGCGATTTGTAAGCACACGGGAATTGGGTGGAATAATGAATGCGTAATTTTCGTGATAGAAGCAATTGTTTTTTCTTCGGATGATAGCTTTTTTTATTTTTGGCATGGTATTCGAAATAAGCGACCCGATTTTAGATTTAAATCTACATTGTAACAACTAGATGCAGCAAATTGCGATATACGGAGCAGGAGGATTTGGCAAAGAAATTTATTGCCTGATTGAAGAGATTAACCGAATAGAACCGGTTTGGGATTTTGTGGGGTACTACGACGATGGCAAAACGGAGGGAGAGGAAATATACCACGGAAAGGTTTTGGGAGGATTGGAATCGTTGAATTCGGTAAAACATCCCTTGGCGGTAGTTTTTGCTATTGGGAATCCCAAAATCATAGCACGACTTACCTCGAGCATCGAAAATTCCAACATTGTTTTTCCCAATCTCATTGCGCCTGATTTTCGGGTTTTGGACGGAGCTACGTTCCGGCTGGGCAAAGGCAATTTGATTTTTTCTAAATGCACGGTAAGTTGTTTTGTGGAAATGGGAAATTTCAATGTACTGAATAGTTTGATTGGCATTGGGCACGATAGCACTATCGGCGATTGCAATGTATTTATGCCGGGAACTCGGATATCGGGGAATGTAAGCATCGGCAACAGCAATCTTTTTGGCATTTATTCGGTGGTTTTGCCCGGAATAGTTATGGGGAATGAGACGGTGGTTGGTGCTTCTTCGGTGGTTATGAACCATACCAAGGATCAGTCCACCTACATTGGAAATCCCGCTAGAAAATTTGATTTTTAACACGTTATAATTAGCATATAATCATGGATATACAGTTATTTTTACAGCAAATCGCGGATCAGTTTGATGATACCGATTCTTCTTCCATCACACTGGCTACGGAATTTAAAAAATTGGAAGATTATTCTTCGTTGACGGCTTTGAACATTATTTCGATGATAGACGATGAGTACGATATCATTTTAAAGGGAGAGGATTTGCGCAATTCTACCACGGTAGAAGATCTTTACAATGCCGTAAAAGCTAAACTTTGATACCGTACAATCCCTTTCAACTTACCGGCAAAAAAATCCTGATAACAGGAGCTTCCAGCGGAATTGGTCGAGCTACGGCCATAGAAGCCAGTAAGATGGGTGCGGAATTGGTGATTTCCGGCAGGAATCGGCAAGAGTTGGAAAAAACCTTGTCTAAGTTGAGTGGATTTGGGCATACTTTGGTGGTGTGCGATTTGCAAGATTCGATGGCTATGTCTGCCATGGTTGCGGAGTTGCCGGAACTGGATGGCTTGGTGAACAATGCGGGAATCAGCAAATTCGCTACTTTGGGTCATTTGAACGAGGAACAATTCATGGATGTGCTTCAAACCAATACGGTGGGTCCTATATTTTTGCTGAATCAATTGGTAAAGGCCAAGCGATTGCGCAAAGGAGCATCGGTAGTTTTTACCTCTTCCATTGCGGCCTTGCAACAAGCCACTTACGCTTACAGTATGTACACAACCAGCAAAGCGGGTTTGCAAGGATTTGTGAAAATTGCGGCCTTGGAATTGGCGGGGAAACGCATTCGTGTAAACAGTGTAAATCCGGCCATGATAGAAACGGAAATGGTGGGTAAATCCGGTTTGTTAACCAACGAACAATACGAAGCCGATAAACAACGGTATCCGTTGAAGCGGTATGGTAAACCGGAGGAGGTGGCTCATGCCATTATATTTTTGTTGTCTGATGGGAGTTCGTGGGTCACGGGCTCGGCGTTGGTTATTGATGGAGGCATTGGCCTTCGGTAGGATTGTAGATGTCGTTTAATCAATTGCATGGAGTTTCGGTAGCGGGTGTTGCTGCTTGTGTGCCCGAGAATGTGGTGAAAAATGCGGATTATCCGTTGTTTACCGCGGAGGAATACCAGAAATTTTTGGACGGTGTGGGCATCGCTGAAAAGCGGGTGACCGAGGCAGGCGTGTGCACATCGGATTTGTGTTTTCTGGCAGCGGAGCGTTTGCTGTTGGACTTGGGCTGGAACAAAGAGGACGTAGGGGTATTGATTTTTGTATCGCATACGGCGGATTACAAATTGCCTGCAACGTCTTGCATCCTGCAAGAGCGATTGGGATTGCCTACCTCTTGCATGACTTTGGATATATCGTTGGGTTGTTCTGGATATCCCCACGGGCTTCAGGTCATGGGAGCACTGCTGTCCAGTGGCTCGATCAAAAAGGGTTTGTTGTTGGTGGGAAACACCCAATCCCATTATGCGTCTATGGAAGACAAAAGCGTGTATCCGTTGTTTGCGGATGCAGGTACGGCTACGGCGATGGAGTTTCGGGAGGGTGCGATGCCGATGTTTTTTGAATTTGGTACCGACGGTAGCGGTTTCCAATCCATTTTGTTGGAAGACGGAGGGTGCAGGAATCCGGTTACTTCGGCGTCTTTCGACATGCAAACGCATGCGCCGGGCATTCGCAGATCTCGGTTGCACGAATCCATGGATGGGTTGGAGGTGTATTCGTTTGGGGTATCTCGGGTACCGGAATCGGTGAGGTCCTTGTGCAAGGAGTTTGAAATACATTTGGAACGGTTGGATTATTATTTGTTCCATCAGGCCAATAAAATGATGATTTTGAAGATTGCCAAGAAACTGGGATTGGATCAGGAAAAGGTGCCTTTGAATTTGGATCGATTTGGTAATTCCAGTTGTGCGACGTTGCCTTTGCTGATGGTAACCGAACTTGCTGAGGCTTTGAGAAATCGACCTTTGCAGTTGTTGCTGTCTGGTTTTGGGGTGGGTTTGTCGTGGGGATCTGTGGTTTTAGGAACGGAGCCCATGGTGGTGAGTGAATTGTTGGAATATCCTAATCGCACGGTAGGCGGTCAATAGTTGCAGTAAATACGAAATGAATTTTTCAAAGAAGCGTATATTAATAACGGGTGGAAGCTCGGGTATAGGCAAGGCGGTAGCTTTGCGAATGGCGGAATTGGGTGCTTCGGTGGTGGTGGTTGGCCGTGACCTAGGGCGATTGCATGAGGTTCAAAATCAGCTGTCGGTTTTATCGGATGATCAGCGGCATGAATTAGTAGTTGCTGATTTGGCGGGTGTTGGCTCTTCTGAACTTTCTGAAAAGTTGGACTCTCCCGTGGACGTGGTTATTCATTCGGCCGGAGTGAACACCAAATCTCCACTGAAGTTTATTTCTTCGGAGAAGTTGGATTCTGTTTTTGGCATCAACACGTTTGCGCCTATGTTGCTGATGCAATCGTTGGTGAAGAAAAAAATGATAAATAAGGGAGGCAGTGTGGTGTTTGTTTCTTCCATTGCATCGGATTATGCCACCTTATCCAACGGTATTTATGCTGCGAGTAAGGGAGCCATTGATTCTTTCGTGCGCATTGCCGCGTTGGAGTTGGCTTCTCAAGGAATTCGTGTAAATGCTGTATCGCCGGGATTGGTGGATTCGCGTATGCAAGATGCGTATTTGTTGGAAGAAGCGGTGGCTGAATTTAGCAAGCAAATTCCGTTGGGTAGGATGGGAAAAGTGGAGGATGTAGCGGAATCGGTGGTGTTTCTTGCATCGGAATCGGCTGCGTGGGTAACGGGAATCAATTTGGTGGTAGATGGTGGCACTACGCTGCGGTAAATAGTTAGTAGTTAGGTTAATAGCATGGCGAATATTCAATTAGAACATGTACGGATAGCAGGTATATCGGCAGCGGTTCCGAAGCGGGTGGTTGAGAACAGAGATAGTCCGTTGTTTACCGCGGAGGAGTTGGACAAATTGTTTGACTCGGTGGGTATAGAACGCAGGCGGTGCGTGGAAGAAGGTACCACCACGGCGGATTTATGTCAGGCTGCCGCGGAAAGGTTATTGTTGGATTTGGGGGTTGAAAAGTCGAGTATCGACGCGTTGGTGTTGGTTACCCAAACCCCGGATTTTAGGAATCCTGCTACAGCGGTCATCTTGCAGGATAAATTGGGATTGCCGAAAACCACGTTGGCGTTTGATGTAGCGTTGGGTTGCAGTGGGTATGTGTACGGATTGTATGTGTTGGGTTCTTTGGTTTCGGCGGGCAAAATAAAAAATGCGTTGTTGTTGGTAGGGGATACGGCTTCGCTGACATCCTCGCCGCTGGACAAGAGCAGGAATTTGTTGTTTGGCGATGGGGGATCGGCCACGTTGTTGCAATACGATGAGCAGGCGCCTGCGATGCATTTTGATTTGGGCAGCGACGGTTCGGGATATCAGGCTATTTATACACCTCACAGTGGTTTTCGACATCGACCTACTCCGGAATCGTATGCGATGGTGGATTATGGCGATGGAATTGTGCGGGCCAAGGTGCATTCTTGGTTGGATGGAATGGAGGTGTTTGGGTTTGGAATCAGCAGAGCACCCAAAACGGTAAAAAGTTTGGCATCGGCCATGAATCTCGATTTGGCCTCCGTGGATTATTTCTTGTTCCACCAAGCCAACAAGATGATGAACGATCGGATAGTTTCTAAATTGGGTATACCCGATGAAAAAGCACCGAGCAATTTGAAAGATTTTGGAAATACCAGCTGTGCCAGCATACCGCTGTTATTTGCTACGGAATTGAGGAAGGGGACGCCATTTGGGGGCCGAATGGTTCTTTGCGGTTTTGGGGTGGGATTGAGTTGGGCTACGGTTTTTGTGGAATGCCAAAACTTGCACATTTCAGAACTAATTGAGATTTAGGGTAGATTTTTTGGTATTTACACCTAATAATACCTCACATTTTGGTTGTTAAGGCCCGATGAATGCAGTGTGCACCGCCTTTTGGCGTTAAACTTGTGTTATCCTTTGTGAACAGCCTTAATTTTTATTTAACTTGAAAAAAGAGCCATCCATCAAGACCAATCCAATTACCAACGATGAAGTAGGTTCCGACTCGTTGGGTGCGGGTGCCAAATTTCCGGTGAAAAGAACATTTTCGTCGAACCGGATTTGGTTGAGTCCTCCGCACATGAGTGGTCGGGAGCAAGGGTACATCGAACGAGCATTTGAGAGCAATTGGTTAGCGCCTTTGGGTCCCAACGTGGATTTGTTTGAGCGAAAAATTGCTGAGCGCACGGGATCCAAGCATGTAGCGGTTTTTAATTCGGGAACATCAGCCATTCACTTGGCATTGCAGGTGTTGGGCGTGGGACCGGGCGATTTGGTTTTGTGTCAGAGTTTAACCTTTGCAGCATCGGCCAATCCGGTGGTGTATTTAGGCGCTACTCCGGTATTTGTGGATTCGGAAAGCGATAGTTGGAACATGGATCCGGAGATGTTGGAGCAAGCTATTTTGTCTTGTATGGACGATCGGATGGTGGCCAGTCAGAGTGGCGAGGTGATTCCCACCCGCAAGCCCAAGGCGATTATCCCGGTGCATATTTATGGGATGCCGGCGAAGATGGATCAGATCATGGCCATTTCCAAGAAGTATGGAATTCCGGTGATTGAGGATGCGGCTGAGGCATTGGGCAGCAGTTACAACGGCAAGCAATGCGGTACTTGGGGGGATATAGGTATCGTGAGTTTTAATGGCAATAAAATTATTACCACCACGGCAGGAGGAGCAATGTTGTCGAACAATTCGGCATGGATAGAAAAAGCTAAACATTTAGGAACCCAGGCCCGGGAGGATTATCCGTATTATCAGCATTCAGAAATTGGATATAATTACCGCATGAGCAATGTATTGGCGGGAATGGGTTGTGGACAGATTGAGGTGTTGGGCGATCGGATTGTGGCCAGAAGAAACAATTACGAATTTTATGCAAGCCAGTTGTCGGACATACCGGGAATTCGTTTCCAGCCGGAGATTGCGGGCAATATCAGCAATCGTTGGTTGACGTGTATTTTGGTGGATTCAGAACGTACGGGCGGGGTAAGTGCTGAAGATTTGCGGGCGGCATTGGCCAAAGAAAATATAGAGTCCAGGCCTTTGTGGAAGCCCATGCATTTGCAACCGGTGTATTCGTTTGCTCCGTATTTTGGATCGGGTGTTTCGGATGATTTGTTTGCCCGTGGCTTGTGTTTGCCTAGCGGAAGCGACTTAACGGAGGCGGATTTGATCAGGATTGTGCAGGTTATCCGCCGCGTGTTGGGTGTTTAGTGATGGTTTTCGCAATTGGCTACTAAAATATTTAAAGCCTTTGTAAAGTTTTAAAACCTTTCTGTAGATATACGGATGTAGAGGTTTGAACCTTGTGAATAAGGGAAGTAGATTGTTTCGTGGTTTGTTTTTTTTACCCGTCTAGGAGACGTTTCCGTATTATAGATTGTCTATTCGTTGCATTTGTTCTAATATTGAATAGTAAAACAGTGCGCCAACTGTCCTGCTTATGTTAAAATTTTTACGAAGACAAATCCGCGCTGTTGGATTTCGACGATTCTTCTTGGCTTTTTCGCTGATT
>JACCDK010517424.1_pt1 | contig 16540 bp, 11 predicted proteins | sample 7445871 | NCBI WGS metagenome assembly JACCDK01 (sample SAMN15323436, study PRJNA562643) | freshwater metagenome | isolation source: river surface water | place: USA:Blue River Watershed | collected 2017-08-15 | reverse complement strand
GCGAGCTTTACGATGCCGCGCAGGAACGCCTGCGCCTCGGCCACAAGGGCACCGGGCGCAAGCAGCGGGTCGCGGCCAAGAAGGACGCGGCGGCGCGGCTGCTCGGCGATGCGGGCGAGCTCGTCGATACCCTCGGCGCGCAGCTGGGCGGTGCCTACTGGACCGGCGAGCCCGAGGACATCATCGCCGGCAACCTCGCGCAATATGACGCCGCCGAAGCCGCTGGCGAGGCGCTGTCGATCCGCTGCGAGGTGGACGAGACGCGGGGGGCGACGCGGGTCAGCGTCATCGCGCAGGACCACACCGGCCTGTTCTATCGCATGGCGGGCGGCATCCACCTGGCCGGTGCCAACATCATCGACGCGCGCATCCACACCGCCAGAAGCGGCTTTGCGGTCGACAATTTCCTGGTGCAGGATCACAACGCCCAGCCGTTCCGCGAGGCCGCGCAGATGGCGCGGATCGAGAAAGGCATCCGCGACGCGCTGCTCGCCAAGGTCGAACTGGTGCCCAAGCTGGCGGCCCGGCCCCTCGCCCATTCGCGCGCCCAGGCCTTTGATGTCGCCCCGCGGGTCGGCTTCGACAATGATGCCTCGAACCATTTCACCGTGATCGAGGTCACCGCCCGCGACCGCCCCGCGCTGCTCAACCGTCTGGCGCACGCGCTCTACAAGGCGAGCCTGATCGTCCACTCGGCGCACATCACCGCCTATGGCGAGGCGGCGGCGGACACCTTCTACGTCACCGACCTGACCTCGGCCAAGATCAAGGCCCCCGAGCGCCTCGCCGAGATCGAGGCGGCCCTGCTGGCTGCGGCCAGCGACCAGCGCCAGCAGCAACTCGAGCAGGTCTGAGTTCAACTTCCTGAAGATACGTCTTTTTGCAAGTGCGCATCGGTCTGCCCCGATTAGGTTGCAATACCGGAACGTATTGCTAAGGGAGCGGCCCTCAACTCAGGGAGAGTTACAAAATGACCACCGCACTTTCCGTGCCGGGCCGCCTGCGGCTCGGCAAGCTGGCGCTGCTTCTCTCGGCAGCCACGTTGACCCCTTTCGCCGCTCACGCACAGGATGCCGAGCAGCAAGACACCAACGCGATCGACGCGATCAACGAGATCCTCGTCACCGGCACCAAGAAGAAGGATGCCGAAAACGTCCAGGACATTCCGCTGGCCGTGACCGCGTTCAACGCCGGCACGCTTGAAGCCTTCAAGATCCGCGACATCTCCGGCCTGTCGTTCCAGGCCCCGACCGTCAGCCTCGATCAGGTCGGCACCAGCCGCGGCACCGCCAACTTCACGGTTCGCGGCCTTGGCATCAACTCCTCGATCCCCTCGATCGACCCCACCGTCGGCGTGTTCGTCGATGGCGTCTATCTCGGGATCAACGGCGGCGTGGTGTTCGACCTGTTCGACCTCGACAGCGTCGAAATCCTGCGCGGCCCGCAGGGCGTGCTGTTCGGCCGCAACGTGACCGGCGGCGCGGTGGTGATCAACACCGGCAACCCGACCGAGGACTTCCGCGGCAAGTTCCGCGCGGCGGTTGACGGCCCGGCGGTCGATGGCGGCCGCGGCGGCGCCAACTACACCGTCAGCGGCGTGGTCTCCGGCCCGATCATCGAAGACAAGCTGCTGTTCAAGGTCGGCGCCTACTACAACAAGGACGAAGGCTACTTCCGCAACCTTGCCGCCGCCACCATCCCGACCCTGTCGGAAAATCACGGCAAGGCCGAAACCAAGATCCTGCGCGGCGCTCTCGAAGCGCGGCTCGGCGGCCTGACCCTGCTCGGCAAGCTCGACTACTTCGAAAGCGACGGCGACGGCCCCTCGGCCCAGAACCGCGGCTTCTTCAACCGCAAGACCTACGACCTGTCGATCGACGAGCCGGGCTTCTACGCCAACGAGATCTGGACCAGCTCGCTGACCGCCACGATCGACATCGGCCCGGGCACGCTGACCAACGTCTTCGGTCACCGCGACTACCAGGCCCGCACCCGCGGCGACATCGACGCCACCCCGCGCTTCCTGTTCCACTCGGGCACGCTGACCGAACAGGACCAGATCTCGAACGAGCTGCGTTACGCGATCTCGAGCGATGGCCTCGACCTCACCTTTGGCGGTTTCTACTTCAAGCAGAACATCGCCTATGACGAGAGCCGCGAGCTGCGCCGCGACCTGCCGGTCAACCTGCGTCCGCCGGTGTTCTACGGCGGTGGCCGCCAGGAGCACGAAGTGCTCGGCGTCTTCGCCAATGCCCAGTACGAGGTCTTCGACGGCTTCTCGCTGATCGGCGGCGTGCGCTGGAATCAGGAGACCAAGGACGCGGGCGTCACCTACATCGTCGCGCGTCCGGCGTGCTCGGTGGTCGCGGGTACCTGCCCGACCGGCACCCAGCCGTTCAACCCGAACACCGAAACCAACGGCTTCCGCGACGATGTGCGCTTCCGCAACATCTCGCCCAAGCTCGGTGCGCAGTACGAGTTCGGCGACAGCCAGATCTACGGCCACTGGAGCCGTGGCTTCCGTTCGGGCGGCTACAACTTCCGCATCACCAACGTGCCGGTCTTCAACCGCGCATTCCGTGCGACCAACTCGCTCGCCTTCGACGAAGAGCAGGTCGACAACTTCGAGATCGGCGGCAAGTTCCAGACCCCCGACAAGACCCTCACGCTCAACGTGGCGGGCTTTGTCACCAAGGTCGGCAACATGCAGCGCGAGGTGAACCTCGCCGATCCGGGTGCGGGCGTGGTGCAGAACATCCTCAACACCGCTGATGCCACCATCACCGGCTTCGAGGCCGAAGGCCGCCTGCGCGTCACCAATGCTCTGGCACTGACCGCCAACCTCGGCATCACCGACGCCGCCTATGACAAGGTGCTGTTCGACATTTCGGGCGATGGCCTCATCAGCGATGCGGACCTCGCGCTCGACCTGCCGCGCGTCTCGCCGCTGACCATCGGCGCGGGCCTGATCCACGATCTGGACCTCGGCAGCGGCGGCACCATCCTGACCCGGGTGAACTACCAGTACCGCGACCGCGCGGCCTATACCGACGACAATTTCGGCTGGCTCAACGCGCTCGACATGCTGGAAGCGAACATCACCTGGACCACCCCGGTCCAGGGCCTGTCGCTGTCGCTCTACGGCCGCAACCTGCTCGACGACGTGCAGGAAGGCGGCGACACTCAGGTGCCCTTCGCCGGCCCGCTTTCGGATGGCGTGCAGTCGCCCTTCCAGGCGCGTCCGGGTGCCGGCACCTTCTCGCCGCTGATGCGCGGCCGCAACATCGGTATCGAAGCCATGTTCGAGTTCTGATGGTTTGGGGGGGATCGCCCGTCCGGGCGATCCTCCTCGCTAGACCCAAAGATCAAAAAAGGGGCGCTCCGGCAACGGGGCGCCCTTTTTCGTCTCAGCCCTCGGCGGTCGCCAGCAGCAGCGCGGCGGCGCTGTCGTCGAAGGCGACAAAGGCCCATTCGATGCTTGCGGCCGAAATCGGGTGCCAGCCGAAATACATCCGGTTGGTGACGATCTGCCGCTGGCCGGGATCGAAGCACCCGATGAAGGCCGCAGCCATCTCCCGCGCTGCCGCTTCTCCAAGCCATGGCTGGGCGGGGATAATCATGTCCTGCGCGAAGGCTTCGGCAAGGGCGGCGCTGGCCGAGCGCGGCGCATCGGGCGGGCCTTCAGCGTCGAGCAGCTCCCAATTGGCGCCGATTGCCTGGTAGCCGAAACCTGTCACGAAGCTGTCGGCGCAGGCGAAGTGCAGCCCCGGCGGCGCGCTGAGGGCACGCGCCTCGATGCGGACAGCGGCGCTGCCACCCGACATCGGCCCGCGCCAGGCGGCGATGAAGGCCTCCAGCCGGGCGAGGCTCCCGCTCACCCCTGCGCCGCGCCCCGCTCGCCGAACAGCGCCGTGCCCACCCGCACATGGGTCGCGCCCAGCATCACCGCCGTCTCGTAGTCGCCGCTCATCCCCATGCTGAGGCCGGCCACGCCCCCCGAGAGCCCGTTATCGGCGGCCAGCTTGGCGAGGAACTGGAAGAACGGGGCGGCCTCGGTGTCCGCCGGAGGGATGCACATCAGCCCCGCGAGCGGAATCGCGGTGGCGCGGACCTGCGCGAGAAAGGCGGGCAGCCCGGCAATCGGGCAGCCGCCTTTCTGCGGCTCGTCGCCGATATTGACCTGCACGAAACACGGCACCAGCCGCCCGGCCTTGTCCATCGCCTTGGCGAGCGCGGTGAGCAGGCTCGGCCGGTCGAGCCCGTGGATGCAATCGAACAGCGCGACCGCCTCCTCGGCCTTGTTCGACTGGAGCTGGCCGATGAGGTGGAGCGCGATGTCCGGATGGGCCTCCCGCAGGGCGGGCCACTTGGCTTGCGCCTCCTGCACCCGGTTCTCGCCGAATACCCGCTGGCCGGCATCGATCAGCGGCCGGATCGCTTCGGGGCCGTGGGTCTTGCTGACCGCGATCAGCGTCACATCCCCGGGCGAGCGCCGCGCGGGCTTGCAGGCACGGGCGATGTTGCTGCGGACGGTTTCGAGGCGGGAGGCTGCACTTTCCATGGGCGCGCTCTATAGCGGGTGCGTGGCCCGCGCAAAGACTCTCCCCCACCTGTGGCTGATCAGCGATGCACGCAATGACGCGGGGCTGGAGCGCGCGCTTGCCGCCCTGCCGCGGGGATCGGGGCTGATCTATCGCCACTATCACCTGGCCGGGCCGGAGCGGTTTGCGCGCTTCCGCGAATTGCAGCGCATCGCCAGGGCACGCGGGCATATGGTGGTGCTGGCGGATTCGGCGCTGACCGCGCGCGCGTGGGGCGCGGACGGCACCTATGGCGCGCCGCGCAGCCTCTCCCCCCGCCGACGCGGGCTGATTCACCTCGCCACGGCGCATGACTTGCGCGAGATCGGGCTGGCGCGGCGGCTCGGGGCGGATGCGGCCCTGCTCTCTCCGGTGTTCCCGACCCGCTCGCACCCGGGCAGCGCGGTGCTGGGGCCGGTGCGCTTCCGGCTGCTGGCGCGGCAGGCGCGGCTGCCGGTGATTGCGCTGGGGGGCATGACCGGCGCGAAGGCATGGGCACTCGGCTGGCGAAGCTGGGCGGCGATCGACGGGCTCTCCTGATCGTCACCCCCTGCGCAGGCATGGGCCTATCCACTCTCGCGCCACGGCTCCAGCAATGATCGATCCCTGCCTTCGCAGGGATGACGCAGGATCAGCAGGGATTCACCACACGAAGTCGTTTGTCGCTCTTTCCTTGACCGGAATCCCGCGAGGATTCATGATGTGTTCCGCACAGGAGATCCCCCCATGGCCAGCCGCGCGGCCCCACCCGTCAAATCCGGTCGCCAGACCGATGCCGAATGGCGCGCTGGCCTGCGCCGCAGCTTGCGCCGCCTTGCGCAGATGACCGGTGCCGGGCTGCTGCTGGGTGCCTGCCTGTTTCTGGCGCTGGCGCTGGCGAGCTACACCCAGACCGACCCCAGCCCCTCGACCGCGGCCGACCCGGCGGAGGTGAAGAACTGGATGGGCGCTGCGGGAGCCTGGGTGGCGGACCGCGTGCTGCTGATCTTCGGCCTGCCGGGCGCGCTGCTGCTGCCGCTGCTCTACGTCTCGGCGCGCAAGCTGTGGCGCGATGTCGAGAACGGTGACGAGCCCGAAACCACCGCCTGGTGGATGCCGACCGCGCTGCTGCTGATCGCGATGGCCTGCCTTGCCACCGTCCTCAGCCTCGCCTTCGAGGGGCCCGGCGGGACGCTCCCGGCGCAGGCCGGAGGGCTCACCGGCCTGCTCGGCGCGGGGGCGGTGCATGCGGTGGCCGCGCGCTTCGGGACGGGGGCGGAAGGCTGGGTGATCCTCGGTCTGGCCGTCGCCAGCCTCGGCGTGGGCGTCGCGCTCCTCACCCGCATCTTCGCGATCGACTGGCGGGTGCTGATGAGCCTGCCCGAGTTCCTCGGCGGCGGCTCGCTCGCCGGCCTGATGCGCCGCCTGCCGCTGCCGGGCCGCAAGCCTGTGGCAGCGCTCCCCTTTGCCGCGCCCGACGCGGACGAGGATGACCCCGACGGGGATTTCCTCCCCGCCCGCCGCCAGAACCGGGCCAAGCAGGCGACGATCCCCGCCGACAGCGACACGCCGCCGCGCCGCCCGCCGGAGATCAGCGACCCTTCCGCTCCGCCCAAGCGCGCCGACACCGCGAAGACCGCACAGCGCGACATGTTCGCACCCTACACCCTGCCGAGCCTCGACCTTCTCGCCGAGCCGCCCGCCGACCAGGCGCCCCGGCTCGACAAGCTGGCGCTCGAACGCAACGCCCGCCTGCTCGAGAACGTGCTCGACGACTTCAACGTCAAGGGCGAGATCACCGCCGTGCGCACCGGCCCGGTGGTGACGATGTACGAGCTCGAGCCCGCCCCCGGAATCAAGGCGAGCCGCATCATCGGCCTTGCCGAGGACATCGCCCGCAACATGAGCGCGATCTCCGCGCGCGTCTCGCCAATCCCGGGCCGCACCGTCATGGGGATCGAACTGCCCAACCAGGACCGCCAGACGGTGATGCTGAAGGAGCTCGCCGCGGCGGCCGCCTTCGTCGATGCCAAGGGCAACCTGCCGATCATCCTGGGCAAGGACATTGCCGGCGAGCCGATCATCGCCGATCTGGCTGCCATGCCGCACCTGCTGGTGGCGGGGACCACCGGCTCGGGCAAGTCGGTCGGTCTCAACGTGATCCTGCTCTCGCTGCTCTACCGCTTCACCCCGGCCGAGCTGCGCCTGATCCTGATCGATCCCAAGGTGCTCGAACTCAAGACCTATGACGATATCCCGCACCTGCTCTCCCCCGTGGTGACCGAGCCGGCGAAGTCGGTGCGCGCGCTGAAGTGGGCGGTCGAGGAGATGGAGCGCCGCTACCGGATGATGAGCGCGATCTCCTCGCGCAACATCAACTCCTTCAACGAGAAGGTCTCCGCCGCGATCGCCAAGGGCAAGCCCCTCGGTCGCCGCGTCCAGACCGGCTTCGACCCCGAAACCGGCGAGCAATTGTTCGAGGAAGAACAGCTCGATTACGAGCCGCTGCCGCAGATCGTGCTGATCGTCGACGAGCTTGCCGACCTGATGGTCACGATCGGCAAGGAGATCGAGGTGCTGATCCAGCGCCTCAGCCAGAAATCGCGGGCCGCCGGCATCCACCTGATCATGGCGACGCAGCGCCCCTCGGTCGATGTCATCACCGGCGTCATCAAGGCCAACCTGCCGACCCGCATCAGCTTCAAGGTGACCAGCCGGATCGACAGCCGCACGATCCTCGGCGAACAGGGGGCCGAGCAGCTGCTCGGGCGCGGCGACATGCTCTACAAGCCCAACACCGGCGCGATGCAGCGTGTCCACGGGCCGTTCGTCTCCGACGAGGAGGTCGAGGCCGTCGCCGATCACTGGCGCGCGCAGGGCTCGCCCGCCTATGTCGATGCCGTCACCGAGGAGCCCGAGGACAGCTTCGGCTTCGGCTTCGAGGACGACCTCACCGCCTCGGACAACCCCGAGGAGCGCAAGTACCGCCAGGCCTGCCAGATCGTCTTCGAGAACCAGAAGGCCTCGGGCTCGTGGCTCCAGCGCCAGATGGGCGTGGGCTACAACACCGCCGCCAAGTGGATCGAGCGGATGGAGGAAGACGGCTTCGTCGGCCCCGCCAACCACGTCGGCCGCCGCGAGATCTACCGCGACAAGGACGGAAATCCGCTGTGATGTTGGCCACCTGACGGTGGCGCAGACCACCCACCCCGCCTCCCCACCCGGCCACCATAGCCTGATGGTATCATTGGTGGCCGGGTGGGGAGGCGGGGTGGGTGGTCTGCATCGCGCGCCAGCGCGATCAATCACAAAGATGCAAATCGGCAACGTCTCCGAACCGTAAATCTGTCGTAACGCAGCCTTCATCACGCCGTAGCGGGCGCGTCACCATGCGGTGCCACGGACAAGGCCTCTCTCATGCAACAGGGAAGCCACAAGATGAACCGCACCCGTCACCCGCGCGCCTCGCTGATCGCGCTTGCCACCCTTCTTGCTGCCGCGCCGCAGGCCGCCTTCGCGCAGGACGCCGAGGCGACCGACAGCGACGAACAGCGCAACGCCAATGACATCATCGTCACCACCCAGAAGATCGAACAGCGTGCGCTCGACGTGCCGATCACCATTTCGGCGGTCAGCGGGGAGCGCATCCGCGACCTTGGCGTGACCGATCTCGACGAGCTGTCCTACTACACCCCCGGCCTGCTGATTCAGGAGCAGAGCGCCAACAACCCCGGCGTCGTCATCCGCGGGATCACTTCGGACAGCGGCTCGGCGCAGGAAGGCCCGCGCATCACGCTCTATTACAACGGCGTCGACATCTCGCGTTCGCGCGGGTCCTATCAGGCGATCTACGATCTGGAGCGGGTCGAGGTCGTGAAGGGGCCTCAAGCCACCCTGTTCGGCACCGCCAGCGCCGTGGGGGCGATCAGCCTCGTCTCGGCCAAGCCACGCCCGGGCTTTTCGGCCGAGGTGCGGGGCGGCTACGGCAATTTCAATCAGACGCTGGTGGGCGGCTTCGTCAATGCCGGGTCGGACGTGCTGGCGGTGCGCCTCGCGGGCGAATGGCGCACGCGCGATGGCTATGTGGAGAATCTCTCGCCCAACCAGGAGAAGGAGCTCTACGCCCAGGACCAGCTCGGCCTGCGCGCCTCGCTGCGCTGGACGCCGACTGACGCGCTGACGGTCGACCTGATCGGCACCTATGACCAGCAGAGGAACGGCGGCACGCCCTTCATCTCCAACACCTTCCCCGCCTTTGCCGGGGCGCCCGGCGGGGCGGCCAATGCCTTCCGCAACGCCAATCTCGGCGGCAATCCGGCGGGCGCGGCGGTGCTGGGGGACGATCAGCTCGGGCTCAACCGCGAGGTCTATGACCTCAACCTGACGCTCGACTACCAGTTCGAGGACGATTGGAGCTTCACCACCGTCAACGGCTACCGCGAATTCGACAGCCGCGAAGTGTTCGACGCTGACGGCAGCGCCGCGCCCTTCCTCGAATTCACCGAAATCGCGCAGGGCTGGCAGTTCAACCACGAGGGCCGCTTCACCTATTCGGGCGACAAGCTGCGCGCCAGCTTCGGCTGGAACGCCTTTATCGAGGACGGCCTCCAGAACGTGCCCTTCGCTACCGAGGAAGGCGTGTTCCTGAACTGCCTCGGCGGCCTGTTCGCCAACCCGCGCCGCCTTTGCGTGGCGCCGAATGGCAGCGTGCCCGCGCTGGGGGCGACCAGCATCCCCTACAACGCGATCCTGTTCGAGAACCAGGGCCGCAACGAGGCCTATTCGGTGTTCGTGGATGCGACCTGGATCCCGGTCGAAGCGCTCGAACTGACCGCCGGGGTGCGGTTCCTCGACGAATATCGCCGCTCGACCTTCTCCTCGCGCATCCCCAACAGCGTGCTGACAGGCGCGCCGCTGATCCCCGGCGGGATCAACACCGGCGGCACCCCGCTGACGGGTGACGACCGCTTCGGCGCTGTGCTGCCGCGCTTCAATGCGCTGTACCGGATTACCGACGACGTGAACGTCTATGCCACGGTCTCGAAGGGCCGCCGCTCCCCGGTGGTGCAGATCAATGCCCGCCGGGTCGGCACCGCAGTGGTCGCCAACCGCACCGATGTGAACGAGGAAATCGTCTGGAACTACGAAGGCGGGATCAAGCTTGCCGCCGGGCCGGTCTCGGCGGCGGTGGGCGTCTATTATCAGGTCTACGACAACTTCCAGGTGTCCGTGCCCGATCCGGCCCGTCCGGGTTTCTTCATCACCGCCAGCGCGGGCAGCGCCAAGAACCTCGGGGTCGAAGGCGAACTGGCGGTCGATCTGGCCGACTGGCTCAATGTGTTCGGCAATTTCAACTACATCGACGCGCAGATCGACAATGATCCGGGCAACGGCAACCTCGCCGGATCGCGTTTCCGCTTGCAGCCGGAATGGCAGGCCTCGGGCGGGTTCACGGTCGATTACGACTTCGGCGGGGCGCGGTTTTTCGCCACGCCGACGGTCACCCACCGCAGCACGATCTTCTTCCAGGTGCCGAGCACCGCGCTGCTCTCGCAGGGGCCGGTGACGCTGGTGAATGCGCGCGCGGGGGTGAGCTTTGCCGATGAGCGGTATGAAATCGCCGCCTTCATCCGCAACGCCACGGACGAGGACTTCCTGCTCGACGCCGGGAACACCGGCGGGGCCTTCGGCGTCCCGACCTTCATCCCGGGCGAGCCGCGCTTCTACGGGGTGGAAGTGACCGCGAAGTTCTGAGCCGGGCTTACTGCGCCATGATCGGGGGCGGGGGACGCGAGTCCTCCGCCCCCTTTCACTTGTCCATCACAGCAGGCGGGGCAAGCGGATCGAAGGGTGAGAGCGGCGCCTGCGCCGGCGCATCGCGCTCGGCGATTTCCTCGGGCGTGAGCGGGCGGAAGCGGATGGAGATCGGGGTGAAGCTGCCATCCTCGCGCTGGCGGATCGTCACGATCCCGCGCTGGTCGCGGTTGCGCAGCTGCTGCTCAAGCTGCACGGCGCGGTCCTGCCCGATATAAAGGCGGCCGCGCTCCAGCGCCTCCCAGCCATAGGCGCCGCCTTCCGGCAGGCGCATGGGGTGGGTGCAGGGCTGCCCCGCGCGTAGCACAGTCACCTTTTCCAGCGCGGGCGCGCTGCCTTGCAGGCACAATGCTTCGCGCGGCGTATGGCGGAAGGGATCGAAGCCCGGCCAGTCATAGCTGAACTCGACATAGTGCCCGCGCAGGAAATCGCGCGGGTCATAGCCCATGATCGGCACCTCCCATTCGGTGCCGGCGTGGTAGGTGCGATCGCTCTGGAGCCACAGGGCGGCAAGGCCCGCCAGCGGGAGGAGCGCAGCGGCGAGGCGGGCGAGCCTGATCATGCCGCGCCCTCCGCATCAGGCGCAAATCGCTTCGACACCCGCACCGCGAGCCACGCCACCCCGAGGATCATCAGCCCGGCGAGGATCAGACCGACGCCGCTTCCCAAGAGATCGCCCGCCAGCTCGAAGCTCAACACGATGAGCCGCAGCGCGATCACCGCGACGGCAAGCTGGAACACGCCGCGCCAATGAGCCTGCAACGCGGCGGCGGCAATGCCGGCCCACAGCGCCATGAACAGCAGCGCGGCGGGTATGGTCACGTCGTCAACGCCATCGGCGAGCGGCACCACCAGCCCCGCGCCGGCGATAATCGCCCCGGCCATCTGCCCCGATGGGCCGGGCCGGGCGAAGGCGACGCCCAGCCCGGCAAGCACCGCCACCGCGACCCGCAGCGCCATTGCGCCCGCATCGCCCGCATCGAAGCCTCCGGCACTCGCGAGTGCGCAGGCGGAGGACGCGCCGCCGACCGCATAGGCGAGCGCGAGCTGCTCAAGCCGGCGCCAGAACGCGCTGCGGGCGCTGCGTCCCCGCCGCCACGCCGCAAAAGGCGCGAGCAGGACCGGCGCGGTCATCACCAGGGCGATCCACAAGTTGAGGGCAAAGCCGGGCCGCCGTTCCAGAAAGCCGGTCGCCCAGTTCGTGTATTCCCACGCCGCCCACACCGCTCCGCCGACCACAGCGAGCGCGCTCGGCCAGCTCCGCCCCGTCAGCAGCAGCATGGGCGCGAACAGCGCAAACCAGGCCGCGAGCGGCTGCCACAGGGGCGAGGAGGTCTGGTAGACCTGCCCCAGATGTCCGAAGAAGGTGAGGCCGAGCGCGGCGGTGATGAAGACCAGCGCCTCGACCACCCAGGGGGACTTCGCTGCCAGCCGGTCCTCGCGCAGGAACAGCAGCGCCAGCAATCCGGCGATCAGCGCCAGATGCACCGCAAGGCGCAGGGCGCCCGGGATCGCCTCCCAGTTCGCCGCCACCACCGAAACGAAGCCAAGCCCGATCGTCAGAGCGCCGATGCCCCACACCGCCCACAGCACCAGCGGGCGGGCGTGGGCGCTTTCATAGGCGATGATGGCATCGCGGGTCGCAGCGTCGATGACGCCGGCATCGTGCCACTCGGCAATCTTGCGCGCGGTCATGGCGGGCAGACTAACCGCCCGCCATGGCCTGCGCAATCGCGTACCCCGTCCTCAAGCAGCAAAGCGGTAGGACGGAACACCCATCTTACTTGGCCTCGAGCTCGGCCTTGGTCAGCACCGTCTGGCTCTGCACCTTGGCGGCGTTGGCGGCCATGCTCTCGGGAGTCATCGCCACCATGCCGATCTTGGTCAGCGGGCCGCCCTTGGCCCAGCTCTTGCCCCATTCCTGCATGAAAGCCTCGAGCCCCGGGATGGCGCGCATATGCGCCTTCTTGACGTAGACATAGAGCGGCCGCGCGCCAGGGTAGTCGAAATCGGCGATGTTGTCATAGGTCGGCTGCACGCTGTTCATCGGCAGGCCCTGCACCTTGTCGAGGTTTTCCTCGAGGTAGGAATAGCCGAAGATGCCGACCGCGCGGGGGTTGCCGGCGATCTTCTGGACGACAAGATTGTCCTGCTCGCCCTGATCGACATAGGCGCCGTCATCGCGCACTTCGGTGCAGATCTGCTTGTACTTGTCCTCGTCGCTGTCCTTCAGCGCCTTCATCGCCGGGTCGGTCTTGCAGCCGACTTCGAGGATCAGTTCCTTCAGCGCGTCGCGCGTGCCCGAGGTGCTCGGCGGGCCGTAGACGAGGATCGGATCAGCCGGGAGCGCCGGATCGACATCCTTCCAGGTCTTGGCGGTCTGGGGCTTGCCGAAAGGCTGCGCGGCGAGCGCCTTGTAGACCGCGGCCGGCGAGAGGTTGAGCATGATCCCGCCCTTGGACGAGGCAAAGACGATCCCGTCGAGGCCGACCTGCAGTTCGATGATCTCGTCGACCTTGTTCGCGGCGCAGCTGTCAAACTCCGAGGGCTTCATCCGGCGCGAGGCGTTGACCATGTCGGGCGTGTTGGGGCCGAGGCCCGAACAGAACAGCTGGATGCCGTTGCCGGTGCCGGTCGATTCGATCAGCGGCGAGCGCATGTCGGGGTTCGAGCGGGCGAAGTTTTCCGCGACCAGCTTGGCGAAGGGATAGACCGTCGAGGAGCCGACGGCGTGGACCGACTGCTGCTCCGAGCCGCCGCTGCTGTCGTCGCAGGCGGCGAGCGTGGTGGCGGCGAGCGCCAGGACGGCGCCGGTCTTGAGAAGGGTGTGTATGCGGTGTGCCATGATCAGTCCCGTTGCCAATGATGCGGGCCGATGGTCGCCGCGCGATCCCCCGCTAGGCGCGTTTCATGACAAGCTTGTGACGGGATGGCGACAGAAAAGGAGCCCGCGATCCCCCCGCCAAAAAGGACGGAAATGAAGATTTAAGGCCTGCACACGAATGGCCTGCGCTTAACAGCATGGTAACCGCCTGCAAATTATCGCAGGTTCCATGGCATTGCTGCGCCTCTTCTGCCGGCTGGGCTGGGCGGCCCTGCTCGTGACGTTGCTCATGGCGCGTCCTGCGGCGGCTGACGACCATGAGCTGCCGAGTTACGCCCCGCGCTGCCATGCCGCGACCGGTGCCGCTGTCACCGCCGCGAGCCTCGATTCGCGCGCGTGGCAATGCGACGGAAGCGGCTGGCGCTCGGGCGCGCCGGCGGTGTGGTTGCGTTTCGAAGCCGACGCCTGGGCCGACGCGGCGCGGCCCGCGTGGTTCTTCACCCGCATCGCCCGGTTCGAGAGCATCACCTTCACCGCCATCGACGCGGACGGCACCGTGCGCACCTTGCGGCACACCGAGGCGGACGGGCGGACCTTTGCCGCAGGCCCGGTGTTCGAGCTTCCCCTCCCCGAGATCACGCCGGCGACGAGAGTTCTCCTCGCGCGGATCGAGGCGCCCCATTCAGTGCCGATGCTCACCGAAGCCCGCATCACCCACGACACGGATTTTGCCGCGTGGTCGCGGATCGATCTCGTGCTGCTCGCCTTCGTGATGGGCATGCTGGTGCTGCCGCTGCTGTTCGACATCAGCTTCTTCGTGGTGCTGCGCGAACGCTTCGTTTTGCTGCATGCCGCGATGGTGGCGGCGATGATGGCCTATGTCCTGACGGCGGGCGGCCTTGTCTCGGCCTATGTCGCGCTGCCGGTGCCGGTGCTGGCGGTGCTCGGGCCGCTTTCCTATGCGCTCGGCGCGGGCCTGTCGGCGCTGTTCCTGGTGGCCTTCCTCGAGCGCGGCGGGCAATCGCGGCTGATGCGCCGGGTGACAGTGGCGACCGGCTGGTTCACGATGCTCGTGCCCGGCTTCTGCGCGCTCCAGCTCGGGATGACGCAGAGCCTTGATGACCGCGCCTATTTCCTCGCCTTCCTGCCCTTCATCGTGGTGATCACCGCCGCCGTGCTGGAAGCGCTGATGCGCGGCAGCCGCTCGGCGCGCTATATCGCCGTGGCGTGGCTGCCGATCATCACCACTTCCATCGAACGCCTGCTGCGCGGGCTCGGCTGGCATGTCGGTCCGCCGAGCCTTGACCAGATGCTTTATGTCGCGGTCGGCATGGAGGCGGTGGTGATCAGCCTCGCCATCGCCGACCGCTTCCTCGCGCTGCGCCGCGAGCGCGATGCGGCGCTGACCGAGGCGCGGATGCTCGAACAGCTCTCGACCCGCGATTCGCTGACCGGGCTGATGAACCGCCGCGCGATCGAGGCGCGCTTCGAGGAGCTGCTGGCACAGGGTTTCGACACCTTCGCGCTGGTCGATCTCGACCGGTTCAAGGCGATCAACGACCGCCACGGCCATCAGGTGGGCGATGCCGCGCTGGTCGCTTGCGCAAGCGCGATGCGCGCGAGCGGCGACCGCGATTCGGTGGCGGTGCGGCTCGGCGGCGAGGAATTCGTGGTGCTGCTGCGCGGCCCCCACGCGCTCGAACGGGCAGAGGCGTTGCGGCAGGCGATCCCGCTCAGGATCGCCAAGGAGGTGCCAGGTCTGGCCCTGCCGGTCACTGCCAGCATGGGCATTGTGACCCTCGCCCAAGCGGACCGCGCGGCGATGGGCTTTGCCGATTTCTACGCCCGCGCCGACGCGCTGATGTACGAGGCCAAGGCGAGCGGGCGCAACCGCCTCGCCTATGAGCGTCTGACGGTGTTCAGAGGCCCGCCCGAGAGCCGCAGCGCGGGCGAGGAACGAGCGGCGTAATCTGCGGGAGGTCTGACCTTCACTGAAAAGCGGCCAGCACCTCGGGCCGCACCCGCGCCAGCCGCCCGCTCGCGCGGTCGATCATCGCCCAGGTGGTCGCCGCGCTGACGAGGCGCTTGCCGCCCACGTCGGTGAACTCCACCCGCCGGACGGACTTTGCGCCCTGCGCCGGGCCCTCGATCCACGTCTCGGCGTGGACTTCCGCGCCCGCGGACACGTTGCCGCGGTAATCGATCTCGTGCCGCACCACGACCCAGAAGAACGCCGCGCGGTCCTCAGGCCGCGCCACCGCATCCCAGTGGGCGGTGGCCATGTCCTGAATCCACTGCACCCACACGGTGTTGTTGACGTGGCCGAGCTCGTCGATGTGCTCGGGCGCGGCGACAAAGGTGCGGGTGAAGCGGTTGTCGCTCACTCGCCCGCCGCCTTCGGCGCCATCCCCATCTGCCACAGGATGAAGGCGAATTCCTCGGCCGTTTCCTTGAGGCTGTTCCAGCGGCCCGACTGCCCGCCGTGGCCTGCGCCCATGTTGGTCTTCATCAAGAGCAGGTTGTCGTCGGTCTTCAATTCGCGCAGCTTGGCAACCCACTTGGCGGGCTCCCAATAGGTCACGCGCGGATCGTTCAGGCCCGCCGTCACCAGCATCGGCGGATAGGCCTTCGCGGTCACCTGATCATAGGGCGAATAGGACAGCATATAGGCAAACGCCGCCTTGTCGGTGATCGGGTTGCCCCATTCCTGCCACTCGCCCGGGGTGAGCGGCAGCTTCTCGTTGAGCATCGTGTTGACCACGTCGACGAAGGGCACATGGGCGACGATCGCGCCGTATTGGGCTGCGTCCTGATTGATGATCGCCCCCATCAGCTCGCCGCCCGCCGAGCCGCCGCTCGCGGTGACCATGCCTTCGGCGGTGTAGCCCTTGGCAATCAACCCGCGGCCGACATCGACGAAATCGTTGAAGGTGTTCATCCGCTCGAACAGCTTGCCTTGCAGATACCAGCGCCGCCCGAGATCGTCCCCGCCGCGGATATGGGCGATGGCATAGGCAAAGCCGCGATCGACGAGGCTGAGGCGCGAGGTCGAGAAGCCCGGCGGGATGGCATAGCCATAGGCGCCATAGGCATAGAGGTGGAGCGGCCCCGGCCCCTTGATCCCGGCCTTCTCAAGGATCGCCTTGCGGTCCTTCCTCATCATGATGCTGACCGGCACCTGCGTCCCGTCGCGCGCGGTGATCGTCACCCGCTCCGAGATGTAGAGCTTGGGATCATAGCCGCTCGGGATTTCCTGCGTCTTGAGCGTCGCGAGCTTGCCCGTCTTGACGTCGTAGTCATAGACCGTCCCGGGCGTCACCATGCTCTGGTAGGAGAGGCGCAG
>JACCDK010626546.1_pt1 | contig 16552 bp, 17 predicted proteins | sample 7445871 | NCBI WGS metagenome assembly JACCDK01 (sample SAMN15323436, study PRJNA562643) | freshwater metagenome | isolation source: river surface water | place: USA:Blue River Watershed | collected 2017-08-15 | reverse complement strand
GCCAATGGTTACGCAGGCATTCCCCGATTTGAATATTCCCACTTTTGTAATGAGCATTCCCTTTCTTCTAGGTGTTTTCGCTCTAATTCAATATGCCAAGAAAAAGGATTTTGAAGATCTTGCGGGTTGGATTCTGATTCTTCCCTCCGTATCAATTTATTTTCATTTCTATGATTTGATACCCGCAATGGCTCTCGCATTGTTACGTCATTCTGCAATTCCAAGCGCATTGGTCTTAACCCCAATAGCCTTTTTCCTCATCTCAATTGAGTGGAATGAACTAAGAAATCAGATAATGATTATTTCTGTTCTATTAATCTGGAAAATAAAGTCTGAAGGTCAAATAAAATTTCTCCAGTTATTGAAATCCGTCGTGCTCCTGGTTATCCTTTACCTTCTCAATTCCGAATTAGCAACTTCTCCGCAGATGAAGCAGGCTCTTGCGGTCAGTGAGTGCACAGTCATGGTTGGCTTGCTACTTCTTCGTGATAAATACACGGGCCAAAGAATTCGAGTGTGATACCTAAAGAGATCATTTAAATCTTGCCAACAACCAACTTTCTGTAGAGGTTTCAGCGATACTCGTAACCCTGGAAGATTGAAATGATAAGAAAATAGTTCTCGGTAGGAATCTCAACGAGAGTGCGATGCGCAAGAGGATACCCTTCTCTTCGAAGGCGAAAAAAATGGGCAATTTGTGACCGTTATCTGTCAACCAAACTGGGAGCAAATATGTAGCTAGATAATTTCTACTACTTCCGATAGAACCGCTATTCAAAGTTTGCAGACCAATCTTCTCCAATTGGTACTCAAGATAGTTAGGAGTGAAGCCAGAGATATAAAAATCTGGTGATCCATGAAATCTATTCGAGTAAGGACATGTTAGCCACATTACCCCTGAATTGCTAAGTAGGTTCTTTAAGTTAGCAAATGCTGCGTCATGATTCCATACATGTTCGAGAACCTGTGAGCACAAAATAAGGTCAAACTTTTCCTTTATTGGATTTGAATTGAAATAATTCAGGTCTAATTTTGTATCAGCTTCCTCTATTCCAAAAGTGGTTAAATGAATTTTAAAACCAAATTCTCTCAGTAATTCAATTTCTGGTTCTCCATGGGAGCCGCCCACTATCGCAACATTCAATTCAGATGAACTGAAAAGACTTGGCAGGTGAGCCTCTAGAATTCTGATCAAGTGGTTTCTCATGAAATTGTTAGAGAATTCTCTTCGTGGAGGCAACTGACTTTGCTTAGATACTTTTCTAGATTTCAGGCTTGGAAAAATGTATCTAAGCACTGTGCTTAGATTGCAATTATTCATTGCTTAATCCTTTGTCGCTCGTTGGATATCTAAAAAAAATGCTACCCATTTCTCGATACAAGAAATTCTTTGCTGATCGCCATTTAAGTCCCCAAGGAAGATCTTCAATCGAAATCAGAATAGATTCTCTACGCCCTTGTCGGTTATTCCTTGAAGCAAAGTTTGGGACTTCAACAATAACTGTTGAGAAATGAATGAATTGTGGGAGATGCATTAGAAAGAATCTAGTGATAAGTTTTGTATCAGCAGCTACTTTGTACTTTTCATCGTAAGTTCCAGCAGCGAGAAATGCCTTTCGATCAAAGAAAGTCGTTTGATGTGAGACAAAACTTTCTGGGGCGTGGGTGACGAATCCACGGAGATTCTCTAGAGTCAACTTCTGTTTGGGTCTCCAATCAAATACACCTTGTGAGATTAACCAATTTGCACTGGATTCCTCCAACACAGAGCATAAGGAGGATAAGGCGTCTGGGCCCACGGCAAGATCACCAGAATTCCAAAAAGTTAAATATCGACCCGTAGCTGCTCTAGCTCCTAAATTCATGGCCGAATAGATACCTACACCTTGGTCAAAAACCTGTTTAATCTGGAAGTTAATATTCTCAGAATATTTTGAAATCGCATCTTTCGAGGACTGGTCAGAGCTGGGATGCACAATTACTAATTCAACTGGGAGTTCTAGGTTTAGAAACGACTCAAGGGTCGCCTCAAGCCTTAACCGGTCATTTGAAGTAACAAGAACTATGCTTAGGGTTGTGTTACTCATCCAAACCCTTTCCCCGAAAAGTAAATTATGCTTCCTGTCCTGATTATTGCCTACCTTCGCCCAAGAAATTTAGAGCGACTCCTCGAAATCGGCGAGATCAAAAAAAGGGACATCTACATATTTATTGATGGTGCTAATGAAAAATATTCTACCTTAAACAACGAAGTAGTCGCTATTGCCAGGAGATACTCCAAAGTCCTGAGTGTCAGAATATTTCATTCCAATAAGAATCTTGGTGTCGACATTGCAGTTCCTACTGCAATTGACTGGGCTTTCAATTCATGCGAGAAATTGATTGTGATTGAGGATGATTGCCTTCCAAGGGAAGGCGCGTTACAGTACCTTGATACAGAAATCGGAAATGTAAAAAACAACGTTTGCATTGTTTCTGGTTACGGTTTTGAACTAAACAGATTTCCTTATGATGAAAGTAAGGTTTCAACTCTTGTGAGTTACCCGCTAATCTGGGGTTGGGCAACCTCGAAGAATGAGTGGAATCAAGTTTCGAGAATATTGAAGAAAAAATATGTTGCACATAGAATCCTCCTCCAATTACTCAAGAATCCTTCAAAAGTCGCATCTTTGTGCTTTTTCTGGGCGGCGTTCATTCGCGTCAGACGAGGCACAATGAAAGCATGGGATGCGCTAATTGCATTGGAGATGTTACTTTCAAGCAAAACAAGCATTCTGAGCTTACGTCCCTATTTTGAAAATGTCGGAGATGATTTAGTTGCAAGTCATACTATGAGTAATTCGAAGCACCATAATAAGGGATTCTATAAGTCTGCCGACAAGCAAATAGAGACTGAACTTTACAATCTGGGTTTAAGGAACGTGCTTTCACCAGTTAAGGCATATTTAAGTCTTTAGAATTACTAAGACTACGGAAGAATCCAAAAAAAATTATAATGTTCGGTGTGAATCAATTCGTATCCAAGATTTCTTAATTGGTGAAGTAATTTTCTAACTTGAACAACTCTTTTAATTCTTAAGCCAAAAGAAAAAAAGGTGAGTTTTGAAAGATAATCAATTTCAACCGCTAGGTAATTGGGTCTCATTAACTCCAATCCATCAGACCTCAATACCTCGAATTCCGCCCCTTCAATATCAAGCTTGAGGATTAGGTAGTCAGATTCATTAATCTCCGGAAATGTATTAATGAGATTGGATAATGTTGTTACCTGGAATTTCTCCACTTGGGCTGAAACGCTTCCGGGCTCTGTAATTGACCATGAATCGTGACCCATTTTCACTGGAGGAAAGAAGGCTATTTCTCCATCAGATTTCCACAAACCCATTTCAAGAAGATGCTTTCTATTGCAGTGGATAAGTTCCTGTTCCGCAAATCGAATGCTAGAAGCCAGTGGATCAAGTCCAATCAGGAAACCATTACTTTTGAGAAACTCTCGATCAAAAGAGACGTCATGACCCAAGCCGGCCGAAATCAAAACGGGATTTTGATAATCACCATCGAGGACTTTTCTTGGAATCCACCAACCGCCGTAATCAGAACCAAGCCGCACGATTGACGCTGATCGGTCGCCGAAGAAATGTACGCTGACCAATACAATAGTGAATTGGTCAAGGAGACGCATCAGGAATCTTTTCATAGATGTCATAACATTTCTCAACATAGAATTTGTCAGGGTCATACCTGATTATAGAAGAGAGAAGGGTTGTGCAAATCCCAAGTGATACGAGACCCACTTCCTGATAGTGTACGCAATATGGGATTTATTCGAGGCGTGGTAAGTTTCCTCAATCGGCTAGCCGCACTACTCGAACTAGATGCCCCTTCGAGAAGAATAAAGCAGAGATTTCACAAGACTCGCCGCCAGAATAGCCTGCGGAAACAAAGCAACACCACAATTTTGGTTGAATGGCCACAAGTGCCCTCGAATATGTTATCAATTTCAGTATTCCTGGATTCCATGAGTGCATATGCTAACTATGAATTAGTCGGAATACGTATGGCTGCAGGAGGGTATTTTTCCGGAATTAAACAAAAGGTCAAATTTAAGTTATCACTTTTCCACGCGACTGGATTTAGCAACCTTATATATCTAAATTTTAAACGACGTTACTTTAGACATAAATACAAAATTGACTTTCCTAGAACCAAAGAAGATGTTCTTAAGTTTCGCTATGACGGGGTATCAATCGGTGATTTGATTTATGATACCTATTTAACGAGGTTTCAATCCGCGACTTTGAATGTTCAAGATATAGAACTTGAGAATTTAGTAAGGGAATTCTGCTTTTACATAGATATGCTGAACGAAATATTTATGTCAAGGAAAATAAAAAGCGTCATTGTAAGTCATTCTGTGTATCACTATGGATTAGTGTCAAGAATGGCTGCCAAGTTCGGAGTAGAAGCATTTATTGTGCAGATCGATTCACTCTTTAAATTAACATCAAAATACCCCCACCCAGCACTTTCTGGCGAAGAACTTCATCAAGTAATTGAGAGCCTTTCGCCCAAACAAATTGAACGTGGCATTATCGATTCGAAGAACAAGATGAATGATCGCTTTGCAGGAAATTTTAGCCCAGAACTTGAGCTATCAACGGGAATCGCTTTTTCGCAAGAGACCGAAAACAACCTACATATAATTAAGAATAATGACCGTCTAAATGTCTTGGTTGCGACCCATGATTTTTTTGATGCCCCACACTGCTACGGTGAGTTCTTCTATCCGGATTTTTACTGCTGGTTAGTCCGCCTAGAGGAGTTATCTCGCGCCAAGGACTTTAACTGGTACATTAAAGTTCACCCAGATGCGCGTGGGGCGATGTTAACTGTGATTGAAGAGATTTTTTGCAATAATGATAACTTTACATTGCTTCCTCGGAACATTTCCCATCATTCGCTGATTTCGCAAGGGATAGATGTGGCACTCACTGTTCATGGAACTATTGGAATGGAGTATCCACTACTAGGAATTCCAGTCGTAAATGCAAGTCTTAATAATCCACATGCAGGCTTTGACTTCTGCCATACACCTGAGTCACGTGAGGCTTATGAAGATGTAATTAATAATTTGGAAAAATATCGAACATATACCTATTCAGACTCGCCGCACCTATATCACTTCGTGAAGCATTCTGTTTTTCTAAAGAGCTGGCTATTCAAGGATTTTAATTTGATGTTACGTGAAATCGGCGGGTATCGATCTTCAATGTCCAGCCAAATTTATGACTACTTCTTGAATACTTCAAATCTTTTCGATGTAGAGGAAATATTTCAGAGCGTCAACGATTTTCTAGAAACTCCAGAACGTCAAATTCGAATTAGATCTTACTAAAGTAGTTACCACCCACTAATTATTACGTCACAAACCCTATCCGCATCGTCGATTGACATTTTTGGATGAATAGGCAGTACGAGATACTTGTTTTCAAGAAGGTCCATATTTGGCAAGTCACTTCGCCTTCCACCAAAGATTGAGTACATGTCATTTCTGTAGTGAACTTGTGCCGACTCAATTGCATTCTCACGCAATTTAGCTTGCAGCTTTTCTCTATCATCGACCAAAATTGTATGCATCCATGCGGCGTGGGTCCGGTCTTGCAAAGAATCTATCCCCACGTTGTAAAGTCCACTCAGATTTGCCAATCTGTTCAAATAAATTCCCAAGATTTCTTTTCGAAGACTATACATTTTGTCGAATTCGTTTAATCCAGCAAGTCCAATCGCAGCACCAATATCCGTCATCTGATATTTGTAACCTACTTCGACTATGTCATTCGCCCATATTCCATTTTGCTTCGCTACGCGATCAATTCCAAACCATCTTAATCTCCTTGACTCATCTAACTTAGATTCATCACGCATGGACAGGAGACCACCATCTCCCGTCGTAATATGCTTGATAGCCTGGAATGAGTATGTGGTAAAGTCGGCAATCGTTCCTATATTTCTGCCTTTGTATGAGGCGCCTACGGCATGGGCCGCATCGTCGATAACGACTAAATTAAATTCATTAGCAATTTCAAGTATTTCATCATAATCACAAGGCAAGCCAGCGTAGTCCACGGTGACAATTGCCTTAGTTTTATTTGTAATCCTATCTCGAACAGATTTTGGCGATATGTTCATTGTGAGGGGATCTATATCTGCAAATACAGGTATCGCACCGATATAAAGCAGTGGTAAATTTGTAGCAGTGCAGGTGAAAACAGGGCAAATTACCTCATCGCCCGGCTTGATTCCAGCAAGAAGGTAAGCCAAGTGAAGCGCATCGGTACCAGAGCCTACGGCAATAGAAGCTTTTTGATTGAATTTCGAATTGAAGCTGACTTCAAACTGATCAACCTTTGGACCTTGACCAATCCATCGGCTTGACAACACTTCCTCCACCGAGGACACGGCCGAATTAGGCACGAAGGGATAAAACAAAACAATGTTGTTATCTTCTTGGTTCATCCAAGCCTTCTGTGTCTCAACCTGACCTGTCATAAGCGTTTCAACTTTCCCTTTTCTCGATTTTTTCAGAAATATACTCAACGACTCTTAAGTCATTACCATTTTCATCTTTCGCCTCGTGACCCAAGTGTATACCGACGATTCCTGCCCCTAAATCGTAGAAGAATCCCTGCCTAACAACCTTGCTGTCCAAGACATCAGTCCATGTTTCATAAAATGAGGCTGAACCCTTAATGCTAGATAAAGGGTGGGAGTTTATTACATTCTCCTTTGACGAAAGCATTCTTGAAATTAGACTGAATAAAGGATTGCCAATCCCAATTTGACGTTTTTCATAAATCCCAAAATTCAAGTAATGCCACAACGGATTTACCAAAGATTTAGCAACATCTGGATTCCGCTTCAAATATGCACTCTTGCCAAATGGGATTAGGTAATTTGATGACCGGACCACTTGAGGAAAAATCCATAGCGACAAATTCGAAAGATGTATTCGATTATTCCATCCAGTATCCCTGAACAAATCGAATTTTCGATAAAGAAACCTATTAATTATTAAGTCTCTAAGAATCATTAACGCTTTAGAAGAGCCAAGCCAGCCGACTTTGAGCATGACGCGATTTAGATTGTAGAAAGTGTAATTAAATATTTTGAGGAACTTAGGTCTGGGTAGTCCAAAACCCGATCGTTGTGAAGAGTCAGGAACAAATGTCGACTCATCAGGTCGGAAATCCAAATTCGAGGAGGGTACACTTCTTGATCTAAATATTTGAAAGTATGCGACAGGGAAATCCCAATAATAAGGTAGGGGCCACTCGCAAGGATAGGAAACCCCTGAAATGTCAATGTTTCGAAAAGACATTTCATCAATAATTGTCTTGATACCATTTCTACCAAGTACAAAAAAATCTGGGTCAATCACTATAAAAAAATCAGTTCTTGGCGGATGATTCCAGATAATGTGGTTCAAAAGAGCGCCATGTTGAGAACTTTGATGGTTTGGGTGGACCAAGTTCAAATCCCGTTGGTCTAACTCCAAAACACTGAAGTTCACTCTGGGGATTATTGGCAAATGAGGAACCACACCAAAAGAATTTAAGTGCCCAAAAATTACCTCAAACTCGATGTCCTGATTCAATTCACTCAAACTTTTTATCGAAGCGATAGAGTATCTCCACCCCCCGGCAAAGTTTTCTTCTGGATTTGTCCCCCAACTATTTGGCCCCGGTACTGTATAGAGAGTTAAGCGCACCTAGACATCATAACTTAGTTGATACGCTTGTCATGTGAAAACCTCTAGAGCACTCTCAATCAGGGTCTTAGATGAAAAAGATCTTCCATTCTTTAATCAAACACGTAACCAGGTCAGAACGTTTTTACATGACCCCAGAATTTTCACACTTGAGGAAACGGAATCCTGGTTCCGAAAATCCTCAGGAGGATATTGGCTACTTTTACATGGAACCGACAGCTGCGGATATTTTCGATCTCGAGTGGTTGCCGAAAATCAATGGGAAATCGGATTAGATTTACATCCAGATTTCCAGAATCAAGGCATTGGATATGAATCCTATTTATATTTTGCACAGATGATTCTATTACCAAATAAAGTTTCAAAAGTAAGCCTTCGTGTTCTAAAGACCAATTCCCGTGCAATCGCCCTTTATAAGAAACTCAACTTCCAGGTGGTGGGCGAAACAGAATTCGATATTGAAATGGAAATCGAAACGTTTCAACTGTTAAATCAAGAAATCTAGGCTCCCGTCAACACCAATGAAGCGTAGAGCGAAATGTGATCAAAAACGGCACCCTCAGAATTCACTAGATTATTTCTAGTGACTCTTGAACGCCCCATCTCCGAAATTTTTTCACGGAGAAACAAACAGAATAATGAGGAATCTTCTAATTGATCAAGCTGAATCAAAATATCTACAGAATCTTCGAGTAATTCTGGTAAGCCACCAACGTTAGTTCCGATGACTGGAATTTGGTGGAGTTTCGCTTCCAGAATCACATTAGGACTGTTATCGGCTCGTGATGGTACGAATAAAAAGTCAATATCAGACCAAAAATTTTCCATTTGTTCATAATCAACCAAAAACTTGAAATCGAATGATTTATTAAAATTCGAGTCCGCCTCCAAGGCTGCTATAAAATCTCCACCCTTCAAGAATGATTTAGGATCCATAGATGCAACGCCTAATTTCAATTTGTTTAATTTTAGAGACTTTTTTTCCTCAGTAATTCTTTCGGGCAATTTGCCAACCAATACGTTTCTTATTTGGCGAATTGTTGCTTGGGAGAGGAGAGTGGATGCCGAAGCCTGATTCATAATCCAATTCGACGGAGCAATCAGAGTCAATTCACGAACTAAGTGTTGAATGTCCCGGATAGCAGATTTGTGAGAATTTGAAACTATTGGTTGAAAGACGCTTTTCAACTTTGGGCAGGACTTACAACTCGTTTCAAATTGTCTGCAGTCCAATGCATAATGACATCCACCTGTCATGAATCTCTGGTCGTGTAGTGTAAAGACAAGTCTATAGCCTAGCTCTGCTAGCAAGGAAATAGATTTGACGGACAATATGTTAAACCAATTATGTATATGAATTATTGTCGATTTCGGGGGATACTCTAAGATCAATTTCTTGGGTTCAATAATTGATATGCTGATTGGAGACATTGGAACTTGCGGCGAAACAAAGTGTTGGAATCTTGAAACAACCCCAGATAAAATTTTTTGGAGCCAATTGCGTGAGATCGCCAATTCGTACCTACCAGGAATGTAATCTGATTGCTGAAGGGCAAGAAACTTTGAAGAAATTCCTTTGCGGTTAAGTTCTAAATTCAAACGGCGGGCCGCTATGGCAGCGCCTCCCGTGTGGGAACTTGAAATATGAAGAATTTGGAAACCAACCAGATTCAGATCTTTGGGATTCAATTCAAACTCCAATTCCCTGGGACTCTTGCAAAGAATAGGCCAAATTCCAGATACGCCAGGATACAGGCAGTAAACTCAACATCATGTTTACAATAGGTGAGCCATCAAGTTTTTCTGCGTGTATATGATGAGTCGATCAATTAACCCCAAAGAGAAAACCATTTTTCTCTTTGGGGGATTGGGGAATCAACTTTTTCAGATTGCGGCGGGCATACGCTTTGCTAAAGGCTCACGATTAATCATTGATTTATCCTTAATGAATTCTAAGCAAGGCATTAGCCAGCCAGATTCAGACTTTTTCAATTGGAAAGAGCTTGTAGATTCCGAGTTTCGGATTCAACACTTGGGATATGTCTTCCGAAGATTATTCAATTTGTCCATCAGGCTAAGCTCAATGGATTATTCAAATAAATGGTCCAAGAGTTTCTACCTCTTCTCGAATAAAATTTTGAGTAGTTTGCTAACTACGATAACGGGATCAAATTGGCAAATAAGTAAAGGGGTTGGATTTGACGATTCAATTAATTTTGAGAAACCAGGGGTACTCCTTGGCTATTTTCAAACGTATGCATTTGCTACTGAGTTAATGGGAATTCAGCTGAGTAATCCTTCAGAAATTATGCAGTCGGAACTAAGATATATCGCGGACTCAAAATTTATTGTGGTGCATGTCCGACTAGGGGATTACAGAACAGAAGGTAATTTTGGGATTCAAAATGCGGATTACTTTTTTACAGCACTTGAAAAACTGTGGTCAACGAAGAATTACAAGTCGATTTATCTATTTTCTGATGAAATAGATGCTGCGACTAGTTATATACCATTAGAATTGCGCGAGAACGTCAGAACCTACTCCCCAATTCATTTTAATGCAGCAGAAACTTTAGAACTTATGCGACACGGAAGCGCCTACATATTGTCAAACTCTACGTTTTCTTGGTGGGCAGCTCAACTTAGCTATTCAACAAATCCAAGAGTTATTGTGCCTAAAAAATGGTTTACATCTGCCAGCGAACCACTCAACTTGATTCCTCAATCCTGGGAGCGACTTTGATACGTCAAAATAAATGGTTTCCCGGTAAGACGCGATGGGAATCGAGTGTTTTACGCCGCTGCCTGTATCTCTTAAGCGATAGGGACCGCAGAAAACTTAGCTTGGTCGTAACAGTACAACTATTTTCCAGCTTCCTAGATTTGCTTGGAGTTGCGTTGATTGGCGCTTTAGGAGCCCTAACCGTTATTGGTTTGGGAGGTGGAGCCCCTGGAGATCGAATTACTTACTTTCTAAAATTACTGAGGCTTCAAGACCAAAGTTTCCAATCACAGGCTCTAATCCTTGGTGTTCTAGCCGCGGCTGTACTTGTATTAAGGACAGTGCTTTCGGTGGTATTAACCAGAAAAACTTTATTCTTTCTGAGCCGAAAGGGTGCTGGTATATCTGAAAAGTTGATGTTGAAACTTTTTAACCAAGAATATCTTGACCTCACAAAATCAAGTGCTCAGGATACTTTATATGCGGTTACAACAGGAATAAATATCATGATGATGGGTGTTTTAGCTACCAGCATTACAATGCTTGTTGACTTCACATTACTCCTAGTCATTTCTGTTGGATTATTGTTTATTGATCCAACTATTTCCGTCCTGACATTTTCAATTTTCACGCTCGTTGGTTTCTTAATTTATCGATTGCTTGGAGTTCGAGCCAAGAATCTAGGGAAGACGAATACTGACCTAAGTATCATGAGTTCTAGTTTAATACTAGAAGGTATCAGTTCGTACAGAGAGAATTTAGTAGGAGGTAGAAGGTTTTACTTAGTAACTCAAATAAATAAGTTGCGTTCGGCGATTGTTGATACATATGCTGAGATCCAGTTCATGCCGTATATAGGAAAATTCATTATTGAAGGTGCGGTGGTCATTGGTGGACTACTACTCTGTGGAACTCAATTCCTATTGACTGATGCTAAGCATGCAGTTGCTACCATGGCAGTATTCTTGATGGCAGGAACACGTATCGCGCCCGCCGTATTGCGCATTCAACAGGGAGCGGTGCAGATCAAAATGAACATTGGTGCAGCAGCGCCGACTCTCGCTCTTCTTGATAATCTTTCTGATAACCCAGGGTTGTCACCGCAACCTAACTATTTGAATCAAAGCACAGACACTTTTATTGCGGATATTGAGCTAAAGAATGTACATCTAACGTACCCTGGGGCCAGTAAACCTTCATTAAGAAATATAGAATTTGATATCAAACAAGGGGAATTTATAGCTCTGGTTGGTTCCTCGGGAGCCGGTAAGACATCTTTAGTGGATGTGATTCTTGGCGTGATACAGCCCACGCAAGGATCAGTCTCCATATCCGGTCTTGGGCCAAGAGAAGCGATAAACCGTTGGCCCGGTTCTATTGGATATGTTCCTCAAGAAACTTCGGTGATTGCTGGTACTTTTCGACAAAACATAACTTACGGGCATCCTGAAGACTTGATTGTTGACACTCAGGTTTGGAATGCGCTTAAGACCGCACAATTAGACTCACTGATTTCACGACTTCCAACGGGGTTAGACACAGAAATTCTAGAGGATGGGAAATCTTTAAGTGGTGGGCAAAGACAAAGACTAGGTATTGCCAGAGCACTATTTTCATCTCCGAAACTATTAGTTCTTGATGAAGCCACTAGTTCACTGGATGGTCAAACGGAGTTTGATATCTCGAATGCCATTCTCTCACTAAGAGGCGAAATGACAATCATTACCATTGCGCACCGACTCGCAACGGTTCGGAATGCTGATCGAGTCGTTTACTTAGAGAACGGCGAAATTTTGGCAATCGGAGATTTCGAAACAGTCCGAAAGAAAATCCCGAATTTCGATAAACAAGCCAAATTAATGGGACTTTGAATTGTTTATTTTATCCAAAGACTTGAAATTTCAAGAAGAAATTAGCAAAGTCATTGCAGAATTTAGGGATGAGTTCCTGGACACGTCCGAAGGTTATAAGCTACCAACAATCAGCTTCGATTCAAAGTATGAAAGTGAAGAGTCAGACAAGAAAGCTGTGCTCACTATATCAATGCCGATTTGTAACCAAGAAGAAATTATTGAATCGATCTTGGATACTTTATTTCAATCGATTAGCATGGCAGCAAGAATTGTTCTAGTGCTTGATGCGTGTATTGATGCTTCAGAAGATAGAGTAAAGAATTTTCTTTCGAATCGAAATGAAGAGTCGGAAAAAGTTTTAGATGTAACAATTCTTAAATCGACCGGAGATCTCTTTGAAGCATCATGTGAAGCCATTTGCTTGAAATTGACATCGACAGAATTCTTCGTTTCTCTGCAGTCAGATATTTACATGAACGATCCAACATTTTTCGAGCGCTCGATTCAGGCAATGACGAAATATACTGACATCGCAGGTATTTCCGGAAAAGCAGTTGTACCTCTTTACCCAAAATCCTTAATTCCCTTGAAAAGGGGACTTTCGCGCTGGATACTCAATCTTCCAACGAGACTGTTCGGCAAAGGCCCACTTTTTCTTGGGAAATTCGGTTCCCCTCGCATTTACTTTGGGGACGTGTCCCGACCCGTTTCCACCTCGATGTATTTTTCAAAGCGAGCCCGGAGAACCGTATTTCTAGGTCACTCAATAATAAGGGGGCCAATTCTGTGGAGAACAAGTTCTTTGGTGGAGATTGGAGGAATCAATCACAAATCATATTTCTTGGGTTGGGATGATTACGACGTTTCATATCGATTATGGAAAGTCTTAAAGCAGCGAGTGGGATTTCTTCCGAGCAGCTGCTATTCAATCCCATATACAGGAACCAATAGTAAACCTAGAAAGAAATTAGCAAATCGCCTTTATTCAGAGCGAAACGAGTTGGCAAAACGATTTCCAGGAGAACTCAATATATTGTGGAAAAATCTTGGCCAAGAATCAGTTGATTTGCTGCCGCCTTATGAGAAAAGAGAATTCTAAATGAAAAAATTGAGAATTATTTTAAGAATAAAATTCATTTCTAATTTATCATTAAAGCAGAAGGCGCAATTGAAGTACTTTATTGCACTTACTGCTCCCGCAAATATTCGGGCTCTTTTTTGGCCATCAATCAACCTACGCAGAAATTCAAAAGAACTGAAGTCTGTCTACCAACAGTTTCTCCCAATCAGGATTAAAGAAACTTTAGTACGCATTGGCGGTGGAAATGATGGTGGCTATCTAATTCCAAAAATCTCAGCAAATTTTGACGGTTTAATCTCACCTGGTGTTGGAGAGACTAGTAAATTCGAATTAGAATTTGCACAAGGTGAAATTCGAACAATTCTTATTGATGCTTCAGTAGTTAAACCTTCAAATTTACCAAAGCATTTCCTTTTTCTGCCTATGATGGTGAGCGCAACTGATGGCCTTGATCTCATTTCCATAAATACGTTAGTCCGAGAATATTTCCAGGACAGCAATAACCTAGCTTTGCAAATGGATATTGAAGGAGGAGAGTATGAGATTCTTGGCAACCTAGAGAAGTCTGACCTTCAAACATTTGGATTGATACTCGTTGAATTTCATTTTCTTGAAAAAATGCGCGAATCTGAAGGACGCAAGAGAGTTTTGGCTATCTTAGAATTGCTAGGTCAAGAATTCGCACTTGTGCATACTCATCCCAATAATGCTGGTGGTTTTTTCGTCGATAGGTTCATCAAATACCCTCGAGTACTTGAGACTACTTGGGTAAGGAGGGGATTAGTAAAAGCCACGGTCGGAAAATCTCGGCTACCGCATCCGCTTGATGAAGATAACGAACCTTTAATGTACTCTCTGGGATTTCCATCTGCCCGAGGGAGTTAATTCTTAATGAAGAATAAGCCAGAAGAAAAACCCTCTACCCGCAGAAATGATTTGCAGATCTACAGAGGAATTTCCGTTTTAGCAGTTCTTGTATATCACTTTTTTCCATCCTTTTTGCCACTGGGGTACCTCGGTGTTGACTTGTTTTTTGTTATTTCAGGTTTTGTTATATTTCCTAAACTTACAAACCTAAGAAACACTTTAGGTTATAAACTTCGGACAAAAGAGATAATTGATTTTTACTTGAGCAGATACTTTCGTTTAGCTCCTGCATTAAGTGTTTTGATTTCAGTCACTATCATTATTTTTCTATTGCTTGCTCCCATTTCTATTCTAACCAAAATTACAAAACAATCCGTTTATTCAATTTTTGGAGCAGGGAATTATTCAGCTTTTGAAAGTGGAAGTTCCTACTTTGATTCAGACATTAATCCGATGCTTCATACATGGTCTCTTGCCGTTGAGTCGCAGTTTTATATAGCTCTTCCAATAATTGCGTTACTTTTTTCCTTTACTAATTTATCTAGACGGAGCTTGACCTTAATTTGCTTCGGAATGGGAGTTGCATCTCTCCTGATTTTTACAAAATTTATACTTCTGGAAATTCCCGGAGTTGAAAATCATGATTCATTCCTATTTTATTCACCCTTTGGAAGGTTTTTTGAATTCTTGCTAGGTGCCGGCGCTAGTCAAATACTAGTTAAAAAAACGTAGAACAAAAAATCCGATATTTGTCATTTGCTGCCGGCTTTGCAATTTTAATTTTGCTTTCCCCTATTTCGAATATAGGGATCCAGACTTCGTTCCATCCGATGTACTGCGCAATCTCTGCACTATTAGCCACTGCTGTTTTACTCTCGGAAATAGATTTTTCAAAACGTACAGAATTTTCTTTTTTGCTCTGGCTCGGAGACCGATCATATTCGATTTACTTAATTCATTACCCAGTTCAATACTTGGTCAATAATTCTCCACTTATTATCACTCTTAATTTCTGGGTTAGAAATTCCGCTGGCATTTTATTTGTTCTGGTCACGAGTCACTTTTCCATGAGATTACTGGAAACTGGATTGCGGAAGAAAGCGACGAATTTGTCTTTAGGCAAGCAGGTTTATTTCGGGAGCGCAATCACAGTGATCCCACTAATCATCTGCTTGCTTGCCAATTTCATAAGTGGAAATTACTACCTTCGCAATGAGCGGGTGGTGGATGCGCAAACTAGGCTTTATCCAGCTTCCTTTCTCCCAGACTGTAATTTTAATGATTCAAAGAGTTCAATTTGTGAGTACCTAACACCTGGTTCAACGTCAACCATGATGCTTATAGGGGATAGCCATGCTGGTCACTTATCGATGGCTATAAAAGACTCAGCAGCCAAACATGGGATAAACCTTCTCATCGCTCCACATATAGGTTGTTCAAAAATCTTAATTAATTGGGATTCTGAACGCGAAAAAGATTGTGCTCTTAGCATCGAAAGAGTTTTGGAAATCTCCAAAAATCGCCAAGTTGATCTGCTAATTGTTTCCATTTATATCCACAAGTCGGATATCTTCAAATCTTTAGAGGGACTTAAACGATTACAGGAACATTTCCCAAAAATTCTAGTGATTGACCAAACACCCGTCTTTCCCGAGGGAAATTGGCTTACACAAGGGCCGACCCTTTTCGGTTTCGATTTTAAGGCGAAAAGCAGGCTGCACTTATCGGAAATGAACCAAGAGGCATTATCCGCAGGCCGAAGCTTTCACAAGCAGATTAAATTGCTCAACTTTGAGACCGTGGATCTAACCGGGTTGTATTGCGGTATTGATTTCTGCGAAAGAGGCACTTTCCCGAAGGAATATTTTTTAGATACAGACCACTTAACTCTTAAGGGTGCTGAAATGGCTAGGCCTATATTTGAAAAACTTTTTTCCCAAATCGGCTAACCGAAGAGCCAGATATCCTGTATGTCCGTTTTATCCCCTTCCCGCGACAAACTAGACTCGGATTCGTAGTAGGGGATAGAGGCAGCGACGGCTGGTTCTGTAAGACCAAAACCGGTTAATGAGGGATCAATAAAGTGTCACTTAGCGTATGGACAGTCGCTGAACTGGGGGCTTTTTACACTGAGCACCGTTCAGAGCTACTCGCGCATGCCAATCGCGTATTGAAGGATGCAGCTAAGGCTGAAGAAATCACCCAAGACTCACTTATTAAGTTCATGCTCGCTGCCCCTGAGCTTGAGTCTGAAGAACATG
>JACCDK010437219.1_pt1 | contig 16555 bp, 13 predicted proteins | sample 7445871 | NCBI WGS metagenome assembly JACCDK01 (sample SAMN15323436, study PRJNA562643) | freshwater metagenome | isolation source: river surface water | place: USA:Blue River Watershed | collected 2017-08-15 | reverse complement strand
CTTGCGGGCTTCGGAGCGGTGGATGAGTGGTTTAAGTCGCACGCCTGGAAAGCGTGTGTGGGTTCATAGCCCACCGCGGGTTCGAATCCCGCCTGCTCCGCCAAATTCAAACCCCGCTAGAACCTTGGTTTTGCGGGGTTTTCCTTTTGAACGTCTTTCGCAGTCCCCTTTTCCAAATACCCGGCTACCGACGGATGTGGCTTTCCATTTTGTTCAGCAATTTGGGAGGTCAAATCACCATGTTGGCGTTGCCTCTGACGGCAGTCTTTCTGCTAGACGCCAGTCCCACCCAAATGGGCTTGCTGACCGCCATGGAAATTGCCCCTTTCGTGCTCCTGTCCTTGCCGGGTGGCGTGCTGATTGATCGCATGCAAAAACTCCCCTTGTACATTGCAGGTGAAATTTTCATGGGCTGTACCTTGCTGCTGATCCCACTGGCCTGGGCCTTTGACCTGCTCACCATGCCCTTGATGTATGCCGTCAGTTTTGCCTTGGGCACGGTCTACACCATCGCCGGCTCTGCCTCTCAAATTGTCCTCACCCAACTTGTCGGTCGCGACAAACTGGTGGAAGCCTATTCGCAAAATGCCATTGCGGGATCGATGGCAGAAGTCCTAGGCCCTGGCCTGGCCGGTTTGTTGATTCGTGTGTTGGGTGCCCCCCTGGCCTTGGTCATGGACGCCTTGCTGTTGATAGGCTCGGTGGTGATGCTGCGAGGCATCCACATTCATGAAGTGGTTCCGCCACGCTCAACCTGGAAGGACCGTTCTTTCAAAGAGGAGTTGATGAAAGGCGTGAACTTTGTCAAATCACAACACATGCTCATCGAAATGGCGGCCACCGTGGGTGCTTGGCAGTTTTTTGCGCAACTGGCTTTGTCGGTGCAAATTATTTTTGCTGTCAAAGACCTGGGCTTGGATGAAACCCTGGTCTCGATGAGTTTTGTGGCCTTGGGCATTGGCTCCGTGTTGGGCGGCATGGCGGGGCCCAAATTGTCATCACGCTTTGGCCCTGGACCTGCACTCATCATGGGAATCGCCATCACATCCTTGGGTTGGATCAGTTTGTTGGCCCTCGAAAATTTCTTGCCCAGTTTGATTTTATTTTCGTGGATGCTCCTTTGCTTCAGCTGGGGGGCCACCTTGCTGTTTGTGAACTTCTTATCGCTTCGACAGTCCTTCACACCCACCGACCTCCTGGGACGCATGACAACCACCATGCGGTGGTTGATTTTGCTGCCTGCGGGTCCTGGCGCCATTTTGGGCGGTTGGATGGCCGAACACTGGGGGATGCGAAGCTCGCTGGGTGCCGCAGGTGCAGGCACGCTGTTGGTGGCATGGATTGCCTATTCAAGGCCTCATCTGAAAAGTCTCAAGACCTTGCCAGACGCTCAGAGCGCCTAAACGCCCATCGCGTGCTGCACTTTGGGTACCGCGGCCAAAAGGGTTTGGGTGTAACTGTGTTGAGGCTGGGCATAAATGCGCAGGGCATCACCTTGCTCAACCACTTGCCCTTTGTTCATGACCAACAAAGTGTCTGACATGTAGCGCACCACTTCCAAGTCGTGCGAAATGAACAGATAGCTCAAACCCAAGTCTTTTTGCAAGTCTTTCAAAAGGTTCAAGACCTGGGCTTGGACTGAGACGTCCAATGCGGAGACGGCCTCATCCAAAATCACCACCTCAGGCGACAAGCTGAGTGAACGCGCAATGGCTATGCGCTGCCGCTGTCCCCCCGAAAACTCGAAGGGGTAACGCTTCAGTGCCGATGCGGGCATGCCAACTTTGTCTAACAAGGCCAAAGATCGCTTTTCCCAGTCGGCATTGCCTGCGCCAATGCCATGCAGCTGCATGGGCTCGCTCAATATTTCACCCACAGTGAACCTGGGGTTCAATGAAGCATAGGGATTTTGAAACACAATTTGAAGGCGACGCTTGTATTTTGCAAACGCTTGAGTCGACATGTCGAGCAAGTTCTGGCCCTCAAACAATACCTTGCCTGCCGTGGCTTCATGCAAGCGCAACAAACACAGGCCTACAGTCGTTTTACCGGAGCCTGATTCGCCCACCAAACCCACCGTTTGGCCACGTTGCAATTTGAAGCTGACATCCTCTACCGCAACAAAATCGTCCCGTTTGAACCAATTGCCGGAGCGTTTGAAAACTTTGCGCAAATTTTGAACTTCAAGCAAGGCATGCTCAGAGGCATGCATGGGCGATCCCTGATCAGTGTTCAATGCGGCTGAGACATCGGACTTGTCTAAGTTCTGATGGACAAGACCCGAGCTGGGCTGGGCCGACATCCAATCATCAATGGTCAACAAACGTTTGCCTTGTCGTTCGGCGCTGGGTCGGCAACTGAGCAAGGCCTTGGTGTAGGGATCCTGAGGGGCACTGAAAATGCTTTTGACCGGCCCCGCTTCACGTACCGTCCCTTTGCGCATCACCACCGCGTGATCGGCCACTTCACTGACCAAGCCAAGATCATGGGTAATGAACAACATGGCCATTCTGCGTCGTTCGCGCAATTCGGCCAACAACTGCATGATTTGTCGCTGCACAGTGACATCCAATGCGGTGGTGGGTTCGTCGGCAATCAACAGCTCTGGCTCGCAGGCCAAGGCCATGGCAATCATGACGCGTTGTTGCTGCCCTCCCGATAACTCATGCGGATACGCATGAACACGCTTCTGAGGTTCTGGAATGCCCACCTCCTCCAGCAAATCACGCGCACGGCTCAGCGCTTCTTGACCGCCAACACGCTTGTGGATGCGAAGCATTTCTGCCAGCTGATAACCCACGGTGTAAACCGGATTGAGCGAGGTCATGGGGTCTTGAAAAATCATGGCGATTCGTGAGCCCCGAATCAATTGCCACTCGGGACGCGTGAGATTCAACAAAGAACGACCGTCGTACTCAATGGCGGAATGAAGAGCGACCTTGGCATTTTGACTTGGCAAAAGCCCCATGATGGCCAACGCGCTGACCGATTTTCCGCTGCCAGATTCACCAACCAAAGCCACCGTCCGTTCACGCGGAATGACGAAAGAAACTTCTTCAACGGCTCTCACGGGTGCTTTGGAAGCACTGATGAAATCAACGGTCAAATTTTTAACCTCTAACAAATTGTCAGAGATGTGGGCAATGGGTGGGGGTGTACGACGTGTGGCCATGCTGTTCAATGTTTTCAAGAGCGTCTCAGTGAATCACTTTGGGATCGAGCGCGTCCCGCAAAGAGTCTGTCAGCAGTGACAAGGCCGTGACAAAAATCGACATGGCCAAAGTTGCGGCCAACAACTGCCACCAAATGCCAACGAGCAAGTCGTTTTGTGCTTCCGTCAACATGGTTCCCCATGACACGCCATCCACCGGAACGCCAAAACCCAAGAAAGACAAAATGACTTCGGCTTTGATGCATGAGACGGTCAACAAGGAAAATTGAACCAAGATGACATGGCTCACATTGGGCAGGATGTGGACAAACATGCGGCGGTTGTTGGAGGCACCAATGGCGTCTGCTGCCCGCACATATTCTCGATGGCGGTGCTTGAGGTATTCACCCCGCATCAATCTGTAGGTACCGGTCCACCCCGTTGTTCCCAAAATAATGACCACCGCCATGGTGCCCTTGGTATTGAGCACGGCTGCAATCGCCAAGATCAACAGAATGCCTGGGATGGAGTGAAACACGTTGTAGAGCCAATTGCTCAAATCGTCCACGATGCCACCATACCAACCCGAGACAGCGCCCAGGACAGAGCCCAACACAGTGGCCATGAGCGCTGCGGCCAATCCCACCAGAATGCTGGTTTCCGCGCCCTTGATGGTTTTAGACAGGACATCCCTGCCCCATTTGTCAGAACCCATGGGCAAGCTGGTGGCCAAGGCATTGACCTTGTCACCACTGGGTTTGACGGCTTTCTGGGCCGACTCCCATTGGGCGGCAATGGGGTCCACGATGTCGGTGGGGGTTGGTTCGTACAGCACGATCTCAGGCAAGGCCTTGGCGTCGTTCGCAGTTGACGGCGTGCCAATGGCCCAAGAAGGGGGTGCATGACTCACAGCGACCTCTTTTTCCCAGTCGTGTGCAACAGACCCAAAAAGGGTCGACAGAACCAACAACAAACTGAGGGCCACGGTGATGCCGCTCCAGACGCCTACTTTGTCTGACTTGAAACGGCGCCAAGCCAAGGCCCAAGCTCCTTCACTGGCAGTGAACTGCGCTGGTGCAACCGCATTTGAAACAGATGTTTGCATACAAAAAATTCAGAGAGGCATCAACGAAGTTGAACGCGTGGGTCCGTGATCCGATACAACACATCGCCGATCAAGTTAAAGACCATGGTGGCAATGGCCACATAAATGGTGACTGCCTTGATGACCGGAAAGTCGCTGCGTTCGACTGCCAAAATGATTTCACGTCCCACGCCGGGAATGCCAAAAAACCGCTCTAACAAAAATGCACCCAGCAACAATCCTGGTAAGTTGGATATGACAAAGGTGATCACAGGGATGAGGGCATTTCGCAGAACATGGATGAACATCACCCGAGGCTCAGACAAACCTTTGGCGCGGGCGGTGCGAACGTAATCTTGGTCGACCTCGTCCAGCACAAAGCTTCTGAACAATCGCGTGTTGGGCGCAATGCTGACCAACAAGCCCAGCAAGATGGGCAAAGGGGCATAGGTTGTGATGTTCTTCCAATAGTTGTCGCTCCAACCTTGAACTGGAAACCAGCCCAAGCGGTAAGCCAACACATATTGGCCCAAAATGATGAAGACCAAAATACTGACCGACATCAGTGCGGTGAACACCACCATGGTGCCCCGATCGATCGACGATCCACGAACCCAAGCCAAGCCCACAGCCAGCACCAAAGCGATCAGTGTTTCGATCACCAGTAAAGGCGCCATCAACGTCAGAGATGCGGGCAAGCGTGTGGCAAAAATATCGGCCACCGATTCGCCTGTGGTCCAACTGTTGCCAAAATTGAAGGTGAGCACTTGTTGAACAAAGATCCCCAACTGAATGTGCAAGGGTTGGTCCAAACCCAATTCAGCGCGAATGCTGTCAATTTGCTCTTGATTGGAAAACAAGCCAGCCAACACATAGGCAGGATCACCCCCAATCCAATTGAACAGGAAAAAAACCAACAAAATGACACCCGCCAAGGTGGGGATCATTTGCCATAGACGTCGAAGGATGTAGGCGCTCATGCTCGATCCGACTCAAGGTTTTTGAATGTCATAGTAAATCCAATCACCCAAGATCAAGGGGTGTTTGCGGTAGCCCTCCACACGCTGATGACTCAGGCGTGTGGCAATGCCAGTTGAGCTGAGTCCCAGAACACCATTGACCTCCATCAGACGGTACAAGTTGTGCAGCACTTTGGTTCGCTCGGGGCCATCGGGTAGGCGTTTCAGTTTTTCAAAATTGGCGTCGTACTCGGCATTCTCAAAACACGCATAGTTGTTTTGACCGATGGTTTTGGAATAAAGCAACTTCATCACAAATTCAGCTTCTGAAGAACGCGTCCAGCCCAAAGCCCAAGATGGAATGGCACACTGTTTTCCTTGTTTCAGCATTTCTGGAAACTTGTCTTTTTTAACCTTGAGCCGAATGCCAAGGCGGTCCATGGATTTTTTCCAAAGCTCATCACGCTCACGGTCGATGGAAGACGTGGAAGAGTAAATGGTGAAGACCAAGGGCGTGCCGTCCGGCATTGTGCGGTACCCTTTGGCATCTTTCTTGTAGCCAAACTCGTCCAGCAGGGCATTGGCAGACAAGGGGCTGAATTTGACCAAGCTTTTGTAATGGGGGTCGTGCCCAGCAATGACGGGGGACACCATTTGCTGCGCTTTGACCGCTTGGCCTTTTCGAATCACCCGAATTTCTTCATCCACATCAAAGCCCATGATGATGGCGCGCCGCAGCGCAATCTTCTCGGGCGTGTAACCCCCAATGACGGGGTCTCGCATGTTGAAAAATTGATACCGAATGTCAGGCTCAACGCTGCGGTACATGTTGACGCCTTGAGCCACCCATGTTTGTTGCAAGTCGTTTTTGGGCGTCAAAGCTTTTTCAATGAAGGAAGGCGGCACAGCCACCACATCAATTTCTTTGCCACTGAAAGCCAGCCACATCGATTGAGGCTCCTCGATGATGCTCACCTCAACCCGCCCTACTTGAGGCATTTTGCGCCCCTGCATTTGGTTGGCAATGCGCAGCTCCACAGGGTTGTTCGCCGGTGGTTCAAAGTTCCAAACAAAGCCTGGGTACTCAGGATTGGCCGTCAGAATGATCTTGGACCCTCTGACCCATTTTTCAAGCACGTAAGGTCCTGTCCCGACGGGGTTGGCCATCAACTCTTCGAATCCGTATTTCTCGACCACTTCTCTGGCCATGCCGCCAGCAAAGGGATTGGTCAAAAGCGAAAGAAAATTGCGATCGGGTTGATTCAGTTGGATGGCCAGGGTGTAGCGATCGATGACATAAATGCCGGGGTGGCGTTGGTCATAATCAAATTTGCCAGTGGCAACCGCTTTTTTGCGGGAATCTGCAAATCCGAAAATTTTGTCATCGAAATCGGAGACTTGAGGGCTTCTGTTTTTGGGGTCGGCGTGCCGTAACAAGGTGTAGACAAAGTCTTGTGCTGTCAGTTCACGGCGTTGGCCTTTGAAAGCTTCGTGGGGTGTGAAAAACTGCCCTTTTTTGACTTTGAACGTGTAGGTTTTACCGTCGGCCGAAACTTCAGGCAGTGCCTCCGCTGCCATGGGGACGATGCGTGTTGGCATCGCCATCCAATCGTATGTCACCAAGGGTTGAAAAATGGCTGCGGTGATGGTGTTGGAATACAGATCATTCACGCGAACCGGATCAAAGCCCGTTTCGGGGCTTGGAAAAGCTATGCGCAGGACCTTGTTGGGGTCGGCAGGATTGGCTTTGGGATTGGGCGCAGGATTGGCAAAAGCCCATTGGGCCATGCACAACACCAAAAGTCCTAAGAAACGCATTGCAAACGCCACAGCCATCCTCTAAAACAATGGATAAAAACAAACTTTGGACACCGAATGGGGGTCCCATGATGCAGTCTTGGAGAATAATCTAATTCGGTTCAATTGCTTTAAATTTTTAAAAATTGAAGGGCTATTGGAAGGTCATTGCTGATGACCTCAGGTAAACCCTTAAAGTTCAAATTCTGATTTCATTCTGCCCTCCTCTACCGACATGACCAACCCTTTATTGCAAGCATGGCAAACGCCTTTCGGCATGCCCCCCTTTGAGTCAATTCAAGCGTCTCATTTTGAAGAGGCCTTTGAAAGCGCATTGAAGCAGCATCAAGCAGAAATTGACGCCATTTCCAACAACCCAGAACCTCCAAGCTTTGACAATACATTGCTTGCCCTAGAGGCCAGCGGCGACTTGTTGAATCAAACTTCCAATGTTTTTTTCAATCTCAGTGCTTCACACAGTTCACCTGAAATTCAAAGCATTGAAAGAAATCTTGCGCCGAAATTGGCGGCCCACAGTGCCGCGCTGTACCTCAACGCCCCCCTTTTCGAGCGCATTGACGCGTTGAATCAAGCCAAACACCAACTTGCATTGGATGCTGAAAGCATTCGTTTGATCGAACGTTATCACCTGGATTTTGTTCGTGCAGGCGCCAAGCTGCAAGCACAAGACCGCGCCATTTTTGCGCAAAACAGCGAAAAATTGGCCAGTCTCTTCACACAGTTCTCGCAAAATGTACTGGCAGATGAGTCGAGCTTTTGTCTCACACTCACCCAAGACGAAGAACTGCAGGGCCTGCCGACCTTTGTGCGCCAAGCGGCGCAAAAACTTGCCAAAGACAGAGGGCTGACAGAACCCCATGCACATGCCTTCACTTTGTCGCGTTCTTCCATCACGCCTTTCATGACGTTTTCCGAACGACGAGACCTTCGCAAAACCATGTGGAACGCTTGGTGCCAACGAGGCGAACACGCAGGTGCGCACAACAACGAGCCGATCATGAAAGAGATTCTCAAACTGCGCTTGGCGCAGGCTCGGTTGCTGGGCTACAAAGACTTCTCCGAATACGCACTGGCGGACACCATGGCCGGTAGCGCCCAACAAGCACGTGACTTGTTGTTACGCGTCTGGCAACCGGCACGCTTGAAAGCTTTGCAAGAGCGGGAAGACCTGAAAAAACTCTCTGGCTTGGAAGACCTTGAAGCGTGGGACTGGCATTACTGGACGGAACGCGTTCGCAAAGAAAAATATGATTTGAACGAAGCCGAAATCAAACCTTATTTGCAACTGCACAAATTGATGCAAGCCATGTTCCATGTGGCCCACCGTTTGTTTGGCGTGAATTTCAAAGAAGTCAGAAACATCGCCAAATACCACGACACGGTGACCGGCTGGGAAGTCACAGATGCCAACGGCCAACACGTGGGTTTGTTCTTGAGCGATAACTTTGCGCGCAGCACCAAACGTTCTGGCGCTTGGATGAGCACCTACCGCGATCCCATGCATCTCAGTGCGTCTGTTCGACCCATTGTGGTCAACAACAACAACTTCTCCCAAGGACCCGAAGGTCAACCCACCTTGCTGAGCCTTGACGATGCCAGAACCTTGTTTCATGAGTTTGGACATGGCTTGCACGGGCTGCTGTCACAAGTGCGTTTTCCTCGCTTGTCCGGCACCAGTGTGCTGAGAGACTTTGTGGAGTTTCCATCGCAGGTCTACGAAAACTGGTTGATGCAACCCGCAATTTTGAAAGAATTTGCCGTTCATGCTGAAACGGGACACCCCATGCCCGATGCCCTCATTCAGAAAATATTAGAGGCACAAACTTTCAATCAGGGCTTTTCGACCGTTGAGTATGTTTCATCCGCTTTGGTCGACCTGGCATTGCATGAAACAACCGACCTTGATGATTTGAACTTCAAGGCGTTTGAAGCGCAAACGCTGAAAGCCATCGACATGCCGCCGGCCATTGGCATGCGGCATCGTTTGCCACATTTCTCACACCTGTTTTCGTCCAACAGTTATGCATCGGCCTATTACGTTTACATGTGGGCAGAAGTTTTGGCCGCCGCTGGACTTGATGCCTTCTTGGAGGCTGGCGATTTGTTTGCGCCAGAACCTGCCCGCAAACTTTACGAACACGTTTATTCGGCTGGGAACAAGCAAGACCCCATGCAGGCCTACATCGCGTTCAGGGGCCGAGCACCCACGGTGATGCCTTTGCTGACCAAGCGTGGGCTGGCTTAAAAGACAACGCACGGCCAACAAAAAAGCCTCGAAGGAATCGAGGCTTTTTGGGTTAAGTGGCAGGGCTTGAAAGCCCTGCTTTGCGCACTGTGTTTGAATTAACGAACCACAGCGATTTGCTCGCGCTTGCCGCCTTTGTAGGTGTACAGGGTTAAGGCGCCGTTCTTGATGTCGCCTTTTTCGTCAAATGCGATGTTGCCTGTCACGCCTTTGTAGTTGATCGCTTTCAAAGCGGGCAAGTACTTGGCTGGATCGGAAGAGCCTGCTGTGACCATGGCTTGCACCATGACTTTGACCGCATCGTAAACGTAAGGTGCATAGACTTGTACGTCGGCGTTGAATTTGGTTTTGAAGTCAGCACGGAACTTGTCCATGCCAGCTTTTTGCTCGCCTTCAACACCACCGGCTTCAGCGCAGAACACGTTTTCATCGGCCATGCCTTCAGCTGCCAATTTGGCCAATTCTGAAGTGCAGATACCGTCGCCGCCCATGAACTTGGCGTTGATGCCCAGTTGTTTCATTTGCTTGAGCATGGGACCTGCAACAGCGTCCATGCCACCGAAGAACACCACGTCGGGCTTTTTGCCTTTGAGGGTGGTGAGGATGGCGTTGAAGTCAGAGGCTTTGTCGGTTGTGAACTCGTGACCGACCAAGTTACCACCTGCGGCTTTGACAGCTTTTTCGAATTCTTCGGCAACACCTTGGCCATAAGCAGTGCGGTCGTCGATCACGGCAATGTTTTTACCTTTGAGCGTTTCAACAGCGTATTTGCCCAATGTGCCACCCAGGTGCACGTCATCGGCCACAACGCGGAATGCACCAGCGTAACCTTGGCGTGTGTACTTGGGGTTGGTTGCGGAAGGGGAAATTTGGGGAATGCCAGCAGCGTTGTACAGCTGAGATGCGGGGATGGTGGTACCTGAATTGAGGTGACCAATCACGCCTTGTACTTTGGCATCGACCAATTTTTGGGCGGCTGCTGTACCTTGCTTGGGATCGGCTGCATCGTCTTCAGCCAGCAATTCGAATTTAACGGCTTTGTCACCAATTTTGATGCCAGCCGCATTCAACTCTTCGATGGCCATTTTGGCGCCGTTTTCGTTGTCTTTACCCAAGTGGGCAATGGCACCACTGGTCGGTCCAACGTGGCCGATTTTGATAACTTGCACATCGTCAGCTTTTTTGCCACAGGCAACAAGTGTCAAGGCGACAGCGGCTACAGCAACAGCTGTCAGAGGGGTCTTAAGGGAAGACAAGTTCATTCAAAGCTCCGAAATTAAAGTGGATTTGCTTCAATCAAGCAAGGCATAACCATACCGCAAAAATGAGGGCAGTCAAAGAGGCTTTTCATGGATAGGGTCGATTTTTTGACAAAAAACAAAGTTCAAAGGGTGCCGTTGGCGGCCAAATCAAAGCGATTGATCTGGAATCCAAGTTGGGTGTATTGTTTCCAACGAAGCCGGGCTGCGGCTTTGTCTTCGTCGTCAGACCCCACGACCTCGATCAAGCGCGTCAATTGATTCATTTCTGATGGGATCGAATGGTTCAAATTTAAATAAACATCCAGGCCAGACAAGCGCCGCAGATGCGTCCAATCGTCCGACAGGACAACATGTGAACGTTCCACACAATGGGAAGGTTCAGTGACCATGCAATGGGACACAAAATCGGTGGGCCCGAGTTGCCACAAATCTTGGTCAAGTCTGAGAATCAATGGCGACTCACCCCAAACACCCACGCGTTTGCCTTGCGAATTGGCTTTGCGCAACAAACGGCTGATGTACAACCATTTGTCGGGTGCATTGAAGTGAAAGTCAACTTGCGTCATGGGCGAATCTTACGATTTGGCAACCACCTTGGACTTGCCTGAGGCTTCCAGTGACAGCACGTAGTTGAGCAAAAGACCGACTGGTCGACCTGTTGCGCCTTTGGCTGCACCACCTTTCCAAGCTGTAGCCGCAATGTCCAAGTGTGCCCAAGGATAATTTTTCGCAAAGCGATGTAAAAACTTGGCGCCAATGATGGCGCCACCGGGTCGTCCGCCCACGTTGGCCACATCGGCAAAATTGCTTTTCAACGTGTCGGCGTACGCGTCATCCAAGGGCATACGCCAGCACAGGTCCAAGGCCTCATCACCGGCTTTTTGAAGCGCCTCGGCCAAATCATCGTCGGTGGCAAAGAGACCGGAGCGCACGGCGCCCAACGCTATCACGCATGCGCCTGTCAGCGTTGCAATGTCAATCACCGCTTTGGGTTTGAAACGCTCGGCATACGTCAAAGCGTCGCACAAAATCAGGCGACCTTCAGCGTCTGTGTTCAAGATCTCAATGGTTTGCCCGCTCATGCTGGTGACCACGTCACCTGGTTTGATGGCGTTGCCATCTGGCATGTTTTCGCATGCGGGAATCAAGCCGACCACATTGACGGCTGGTTTCAAAAGGCTGAGTGACTTGAACACGCCCAAGACGCTGGCTGCACCGCCCATGTCAAACTTCATTTCATCCATTTCAGGGCCAGGCTTGAGCGCAATACCGCCTGAGTCAAAGGTAATGCCTTTGCCCACCAACACCGTGGGCGCTTGCGTTTTGGCCGCACCTTGGTATTTCAGAACAATGAAGCGCAAAGGTTCAGCCGACCCTTGGGCCACAGCCATGAAGGAACGCATGCCCAATTTGGCAACTTCTTGAGGTCCTAAAACTTCGCACGAGACAGCCCGATCTTTGGCCAACGTTTGGGCTGCCTTTGCCAGCATGGAGGGCGTCGCGTGGTTGGCAGGCCGGTTGGCCCATTCTTTGGCAAATTCGATGCCCTGCACCATGGCAACGCTCTTAGCAAATGCTTGCGCTAGCGGGGAACTGACCTTGACAAGGCCCAAGGTAACTTGCTTTAAGTGGCGGGGCACTGGGTTGGATTTTGTCCGAGTGTAAACATAGCTTGCATCTGCCAAGGTCAAAACCGTGGCTTGGAGCGCCTCTGCCGATGTGGGTTCGGCAAATACCACGACGGCATTTGCTGATTTTGAAGTTTTGAGAACGGCAACTGCGGCATTCACAGCCAATTTGAGGTCCAGGGCCTTGGCATCGCCAACGCCCACCAACAAGACTTTGGAAGCCTTCACACCAGGCAAGGCATAAGCATTGAGCAGATTTCCCGGCTGTGTTGACAAGTCCTTGGCCTGGAGGGCTTTCTCAATCAAGGTAGAAAGAGGGTCATGGCCTGCTTTAAAGTGCTTGGAAATGAGGACAATCAGGGTGTCCGTGGAAGTTTTGGCAGCGGATGCCAAGGAGAGTGGTTTTAATTCGAAGTTCATAATTGAGGTAAATAGACGCGACAATGTTATTCCATTCTTCTATTCGAAAAGATTTGGCTCGAAGCTTTGGTGCCACCGTGGTGGTTTTGGCCACCATTGTGATGACCATCATTTTGATCCGAACCCTGGGTCAAGCCACGCGTGGGTCGGTCAATCCCTCAGAAGTCATGTTGGTGATGGGCTTGACAGTCATCGGCCATCTCACCACGATTTTGACTTTGAGCTTGTTCATTGCAGTCGTCTCAACTTTGTCACGCATGTATGCCGACAGTGAAATGGTCATTTGGTTTTCGAGTGGCAAAGGGCTCATCTCTTTTTCCAAACCACTGCTTCGATTTGCATGGCCCATCTTGCTGGCCATTGCATTGTTGGCCTTGTTTGTATGGCCTTGGAGCAACCAGCAAATTCAAGACCTGAGAGATCGCTACGAACAACGCAATGACATCGAGCGCGTAGCGCCCGGGCAATTTCAAGAATCGGCAGGTGGCAAACGTGTCTTCTTCATCGACAAAGACAGCCCCAATAACCAAACTGGGCGACATGTGTTTGTTTCCAGTTTAGAGGGCGTCATCGAAACCATCACGACGGCCCAGCAAGGTCAAATTGAATGGCATCAAGGCGAACGTTTTCTAAGTCTGCAGCAAGGACAGCAAATGCTGCGCAACCATCAAACGGGTGAAATTCGCGTCACCGAATTCAAAGATTATCAATTGTTGATCGATCCCAGTTCCAAGTTGATCAACAGCGATGTCCAAAGCCGCATGGTCAGCACCTTGGGCTTGATCAAAGCGCCCAATGCCACCAACCTGGGTGAGTTGTCATGGCGCTTAGGCTTGGCGTTTGCAGCATTCAATTTGATGATCATGGGCTTGGCAGTGGCCAGCGTCAATCCAAGGGTCGGCAAAAGTTACCACTTGGCCGTGGCATTGTTTTGTTTTGTGGGGTACTACAACATGGTCAATGTGGGGCAAAACTGGATCGCATCAGGCCGAACCACCCTGCCCGCTTTCATGTTGATGCTCCATGGCGGTGCTTTTTTACTTGCTGCCACTTGGCTCGGGGCACGGCATTTCAACTTGTCTTGGCGAAGTTTGTTGGCGCTGGTCCCACGGAAGCGCAGGCTTGCAGCATGAAAACCGTTCGCAAACTCATTCACAGCGAAATCATCCGTGCCGTCAGTTTTGTGGCACTGGGTTTCTTGGCCTTGTTCGTCTTTTTTGATTTGGTTGACCAACTTCAAACCTTGAGTAAAAACAAATTGCAAGGCTATCAACTGCAACACGCCCTGATGTATGTGGCCTTGTTGATCCCCAATCATCTGTATGAGTTGCTGCCCATTTCTGTGTTGATTGGTTCTATTTTTGTCATGGCCCGATTTGCACAAAGCTCCGAGTTCACCATCCTTCGAACGGGTGGTTTAGGACCTTGGCGGGCCTTGCAAACTTTGTTTCAACTGGGTCTGATTTTTGTCACAGTGACTTTTATTTTTGGGGATTACATTTCGCCTTGGACAGATCGACAAGCTCAACTCTTGAAGGCCAACTACCAAGGCCAAATCACGGTGGGTCAAACAGGCGCTTGGCTGCGTGAAAAACAGCCTGATTCACAGTTTGCTGTCAATGTTCGCGGCCTGAGCAGCGCTGGTCAGCCAGAAAACATCCGCATCAGCGAATTTGACAACGAGGGTCGATTGAAATCGATCACCTTGTCGCCGCGCGCTGAGTTCACAGACGACGGCGCATGGTTGCTTCAGCCCGTTGACCGACGTGTCTTTCACATAACCCCAGGCCAAGAAGCGCGCATCGAGGTTATTCAAATGCCAGAATGGAAATGGCAAACGGAGATCACTGCAGAGATGATCAGCGCAGCGCTCTTAAGTCCCGATCGCATGAAAACGATTGATTTGTTTCAATACATGCGACATTTGGCAGCCAATGGTCAAAGCGCTCAAAAATACGAAATTGAATTTTGGCGAAAAGTTTTTTACCCACTCAGCTGCTGGGTCATGTTGACCTTGGCTTTGCCATTTGCGTATTTGCATTTTCGCTCGGGCAACATTGCCGGCCATGTATTTGGCGGCGTGATGGCAGGAATCAGCTTCTACCTCTTGAACAATGTTTTCGGCTTCATGGGCAATCTGCAAAACTGGCAACCTTGGCTCACAGCAGCGGCACCCGCCATGATCTACAGCATCATTTCTTTGGCCACTTTTGGGTGGTTGGTTCTCAGGCAGTAAGGCTGCATTGATCGGCAAGTCATGACAACTTCATTCCAGCAGCAGGGCATTATTTTGTTTGCGCACGGTTCGCGCGATGCGCTGTGGCGCCTGCCCATCGAGGCCGTGGCACAACGCATTCAAGACATCTCTCCCCAGACCGAGGTCGCTTGTGCCTATCTGGAATTGACAGCACCGGATTTGCCCACCACCGCTGAAGCAATGGTTGCAAGCGGTGTCCAACGCATTGCCATTGTTCCCATGTTTTTAGGTGTGGGAAAGCACGCGCGTGAGGACCTGCCCATTTTGGTCAAGCAGTTGCAACAAAATCATCCAACGGTTCAGTTTGAATTGCGGCGCGCCATTGGCGAGGAACCGCAATTAACGCAGGCCATGGCCAACATTGCCTTGGCTTCCTTGACCTGATTCAACCAACAAAGCAGGAAACCTATAGATCCGTAAGGCATAATAAACCCAATCTTACAGGGTTTATTGATATGAACTTACATCAATTCCGGTTTGTACAAGAAGCTGCCAGGCGCAACCTGAATCTGACCGAGGCCGCCAAAGCGCTGCACACCTCACAGCCCGGTGTGTCCAAAGCCATCATCGAACTCGAACAAGAACTGGGCATCGATATTTTTGCCAGACATGGCAAGCGCCTCAAACGCATCACAGAACCGGGTCAGCATGTGATGAAAAGCATTGAGGTCATCATGCGCGAAATTGGCAACCTCAAACGCATCGGCGAGCAATACAGCGCACAACACAACGGTACGCTGTCCATTGCAACAACCCACACCCAAGCGCGGTACGTGTTGCCTGTGCCGGTTGCACGGCTGCGTGAGCAGTACCCCCAAGTCAACATCAGTTTGCACCAAGGATCACCCGATCAGGTGGCAAGAATGTTGTTGGACGACACTGCAGAAATTGGCATGGCCACAGAATCATTGGCCGATTACGAGGACTTGGTCACATTGCCCTGCTACGAGTGGCAGCACATGCTGGTCTTGGCCCCGGACCATCCTTTGGCCAAGAAAAAACATTTGCATTTGGAAGACATTGCCAAGGAGCCGTTGATCACCTATCACCCTTCATTCACAGGTCGAACCCGCATTGATGCTGCGTTTGAAAGCAAAAAACTGCATCCCAGAATCGCCTTAGAAGCCATTGATTCAGACGTGATCAAAACCTATGTGCGATTGGGACTGGGTGTCGGCATTGTGGCTGAAATGGCCGTCAAAGATGACCCCGTGGGAGATTTGGTGGCGAGGCCTTTGGGTGACTTGCTGGGCAAAAATGTGGCACGCGTGGCTTTCAAACGAGGCGCTTATTTGCGTAACTTTGTGTATCAGTTTGCCGAATTGTTGAGTGACCGTTTAACGGCCGCCTTGGTTGCAAAAGCCATGACAGGCCATGTCAACGACTATGAACTGTGAGACAGAAATCAGATGACACCGCAAGTCACTTCCAAACACCCCAAGATGGGCACCACCATCTTCACCGTCATGTCTGCTTTGGCGGCAGAAACTGGCGCTGTCAATCTTGGCCAAGGCTTTCCAGACTTTGAATGCGATGCCAACTTGGTCGATCAGGTGACGCAAGCCATGAAAGAAGGCTTGAACCAGTACCCTCCCATGCCGGGTGCTGCACCCTTGCGCGAAGCTGTGTCTCAGAAAATTGAAGCCTTGTATGGCCGTCGCTACGACCCTCAAAGTGAGATCACGGTCACTGCAGGCGCCACCCAAGCCATCTTAACGATCATGCTGGCGG
>JACCDK010658943.1_pt1 | contig 16556 bp, 12 predicted proteins | sample 7445871 | NCBI WGS metagenome assembly JACCDK01 (sample SAMN15323436, study PRJNA562643) | freshwater metagenome | isolation source: river surface water | place: USA:Blue River Watershed | collected 2017-08-15 | reverse complement strand
CGATACATTGATGAATGGAAGGAAGGTTCGAATCCTGAATATCATCGATGATTTCAATCGCGAAGCACTTACCATAAATGCTGATTATTCACAATCCGGAAGAACCGCAATATCAGCCCTTGAGGACCTCAAATACCGCCGGGGACGACCCAACGAAATACGTTGTGATAACGGACCTGAATTCTTATCAAACTACTTCGTGGATTACTGCAAAAATCAAGGCATCCAGATCAAATATATCAAACCCGGTAAACCCACTCAGAACACCTATATTGAGCGCTTTAATCGAAGCTATCGAGAAGATGTTTTGGACGCATACATGTTTGAATCCTTAAACCATCTCAGAGAACTATCAGCAGAATAACAGGATGAATACAATGAATTCCATCCACATCAATCTTTAAATAATCTCAGTCCTAACAAATATTTAGAAACTAATACTTGAACTTGAAAAGTCGAATCTAACCCAGTTCGAAAACGGGGGGCAATTACACATATATGTTCATATTTATGATCAAGTGCCTCAAACCCATTCGAAAAAGAGTCATCTAACATTATTTATCTATACAATGAACCTGTTTTCCGCTTTCCGAGGAGGCTTATCTCAAAGTTCTAAACTGTCAATATTCTTTCAATTTCAATAACTTTCCATTTATCTCCTGCATAAATAGCTCTGGCTTTTACAGGGCAATCGACTATTATATTGTGTTTTTCTAATATATATTTAGGAACATAATAATCACCAATAAACGCAAAATCAGGACTGACCTCATTAAAATTTTTATACTTCAATTTCATAATTCCTTTAATGTCTTTTCGTAAGTTTGGGTTTACTTCTTCTGTTGTCTCGATACCCAATATTTTTACTCGCAATTTTTTGTCTTTGTCTGTTTTGGTAGCAAATGAAAGTTTTATAAAATCACCTTCGTTTGGTCTAAGGTTAGTTTCTGTGAATTTTATAATTCCTTGTAGTTTGGAAGAAATTATAAAGTGAAATAATTGTTTTTGTTCGTTTACCCCGTCCACAATAGCAATTTCAGTTTGGAATTTTGAAATCACGGAACTGTTGTCAATTTTCTTAATTTGTCGCAATTCCACTCTAATTTCATCTTTTACTTTTTTTGTATAAATCTTTGCTATTACAAAATCTCCAATTTGTAATTCACTTTTGATTTGAGGAAAAAAGACTTCTTTGTTATCACATGTTATTGCGTGAATGATGTTTTTTTCTTTGTTTATGTAATCAACAATAGCATAACTTTCCTCTAGTATTTCCCATGGTTGCTTTTCTGATTTTACAGCAATAAGTGGGATATACTTATATTCAGTAATGATGGTTTTCCCCTGCCAAGAAAATCTATTTTCAACTTCCTTTTTAATTTCTTGTTTATGAATCTTGAACTTTAAAATTTGTCCTAACTCAGATTGCTTCAAAACTTCAAAACGATTTATACTAATTGCAAAATCTATTGTTTTCCCGTCCGTAAAAGTCAAACGATCTTTTCCTTTGTCGTCTTTCCATTTGTCAGCTAAAACAACTTCTGTCCAATCTAAATCAGCGTATGCAAAGTTTTCAGCAAAATGAATATATTTTTTATATAGTTCCCAATTATGTTTTAAGCTTTGTTTAACTGCACTAGCTTTTTTCAACAAGTCTTCATAAAGTACGGACAATCTCCAACCTTTTATTTCTCTGTGCTTCTTGTATCCTTCAAGTTCTACAAGAGCATTTTCAAATAGGTTTTCGCTAATTAAAGACTTTGCTAAATCTAGATGAATATCACCTAAAAAATCTTCGTTTTTTTCTAAACTCAATGCTTTTGATAGCATTCCAATTTTTAAAGGATTATCAGAAGTAATACATTCTGAAAACTCCTGCCATACATAATGCTTGTCTGAAAGTTCTAAAACAAGTTGCTTGTATATTTTGATTGCTACGTCTAATTCGTTGTTCTTAAAATGAAGTATGGCTTTTTCTCTCAATAACCATTCATCTTCAGGAAATAATTTAATAGCGTTTTCATATGTTTTGAGAAGCCAAGATAAATCTTGTTCATATGGTTGTGTTTTCAGAATTTCAAAAGTCTTTTTGATTGCTTTTATTGCTAATGGTTTGTAGGTGTGCTCGTCTTTTTTTGTTTCTTTCCAATCATCGACCCTTAAATTTTCAGGATTCCAGTCTCTGAAAAAGTTAAGAAAACGCAATTCGTCATTTTCTTTCATAAATCTTTCAGCAAGATTTAATATCTCGGAATGCCATTTTGATTGCCCATGTTTAGAATAATTAATATTGTATTGCTCAAACAAGTTCCACAATTCAGAAAATTTATTTTCCTTTTGAGCATTTAAAATATTCCAAAAGATGGTTTCTCGGAAAAAATCTAAAACAACTTCTTTTTTAAGATTAATTTTGCTTAAAAATTCTTCAATATTTATTTCGGTCTTTGAGTTTACAAACTCCCTGCATATACGTGAAATTAATGAAGGAATATCTTTACCTTCTTTATATCCATTGCGCAAATCTTCATGACGAAGTTTGTCAGGATTCCATAAGAGGAAGAAGTTGTAAAAGTTGAAATCTTTGTGAGTTTTAGAATAATTCAAAGCAAAATTTAATACCATGGAATGAAGCATTGAAGGCCTTTCATTTTTTAAGTTCATATAATCTCTTAAAAATGTTCTCACATCCACAGATGAAAGATTACTTTCTTCGGCTTTAATATATCTGTAAATTATCCAACCGTATGATTCGTGATGAAGTTCTGTAAGTCTGTTTTGAGAAATTAAGTTTTTGAAAATCGCTAATGCCTCAATATTATTTCCGTTTTTACTGTGTACTTCTGCTTTTTGAACATCTGAATAATTAGTATCAATTTTAGGTCGAAGAAAATTCTTTTGATTTTCTATTATTTCGTCAATTTCCTGAAAGTCGATAGAAAGTAGCTGATTAAAATAAACACCTGCTTGATTTAAGTTTCTATCAGCGATGCAGTATTTGATTAAATCAATTAAAGTGTAAGCAAAAGCTTTTTGAATCCAGTCATCATAAGGTTCGGTTGAGAATAATCTTTGTGCAATATTAAATGCCTCAATTAATTTATTGAATTTTGAAATACCTTCTAAATCTTTAGCTTTATTTCTAAGTGCGAAAACAGTTTTAGAGTCCATAAACGATCCGTTTTATTTGTTCCAAAAGTGATTCCGCTGTTTTTTCTGTAACATCAATTTTTGAAAAAAATCCTTTTGTGTGATTGTTTTCACTTGTACCATACCAAACTCTAAAAGTCAAATTGTCCTTTTCAGAAGATGCTCTAAAAACATCCTGATTATTATGGCTTTGTAATATATTAAGATTAATATTTTCATTCTTACAACTTGCTATCCAGGAAGAATAAATCTCTTCTCGAAAGTCTTTTGGTAATTTTACGATGTTCTCTGAAATTGAAGCGATACTTTGTTTTTGATCCAAACAAACTTCAATGCACGACTTTACAATTAATTCATCGGCACCATTGAGATTTTCTATCCGTATATTACCGACAGCAAAATTATCCTTTGAACCTTTATTGTCTATATTTATAATTAATTGATGATTTTCACTTTGAGGGATTGAGTATAGCGCTTTTGTAAGGTATTCAGAGTACTTTTTTGAACTTTCCAGTAAGTATCCATTTTGTTCTAATAATTTTGAAATTTCACAAATAGTGCCTACTACATTTTGGTTTTCAATTAATTGAACTTTATCTGCATATTTTGTATCAACTTTATAATTTTCGAAAATAAGAAATTGTTTTGCTTTAATTGAAACGCCACTTGAAGAATTATCTTCAAAAACACAGTCCATTAACGGATTTATTCTTTTTGGCGAAGTGAAATTGACGACTTTACCAGCTGTAATACCGCTATAAAGCCAGCGGAAGTAACTATCGTTTGTGATTCCATCATTTTCTTTACGATGGCCTTTTATAATTATTTCATTATAATTTGAACCTATTGCTTTATGTAAAGTAATTGCCCAACCGTATTTTACAAAAACAGCATTTACAAATGGGTCAGAATTCTTGATTTGAAAAAAAAGTTTCTTAGAGTATTTTTTGTAATAGCTTGCCAGTACGCTTCTTGAATTTCTGCTTGTTTCAACTTTTTCTTTCTTCTCTTTTGGTAAATTGTAGTTTTTGACAAGTACTTTTATTGCTTCTTTTTCTTCACTCGAAAGAACACTGTATTGGTTGTCTTGTAACATTAGTTTGCACTCTTGGCTATGTTCAAACTTTTGTTTGCTTTTTTCCTCGTTAATTTTTGAATTAACAAAAACTCTAAAAGAAATTTGTTCTTCTTTCGTCAAATCATCTTCGCTGTTAAAATAATTATCTAATATCCAAATATCAGTTTCAGGAAACCCTACCAAACTCAAACATTTTACTTTTATTTTGGTAAATGATAAGACAATTGGAGTTAGTGTTTGTCGAATTTTAATCGGTTCTTGCAGGGTTTCTTTAATGGCTAAAACAGCTAAAAACATTCCATTTACAATTCGTCTTGGGATTTGGAAACCGCTATCATCTGGAATAGAAATGTTGTTGTTTACTATTAGTAAATCACCAATACCTAAACTTTCTCCATTTTTCAAGCAATGTCTTTTTATCCACTTGTTAGTTTTTAAGCAATCTTTTTTTGAATAGAATAAAACCGCATTATCTGGCTCATTATTAAATGGCTTTGAGAACCACGAATGAAGATTTTGAATTCTTTGGCTATCGTCCTGCAAATCAATTAAAGAAGATTCATCAAAACTATAATTCAAATTATTGAAAAGTGATTTTTCAATGCTCTTTGCTAAATTCATTCTCAGTTTTTCTCTCCCATCTGTAGCTTCATTGTCAATTGGTTTGCGATAACGTCTTGTTTTTTCTCTATCGTACAATTCAGACAAAGCTTCTAAATTCAATGCTGTATCTTCATCTTTACCAAATGTTAAAGAATAGGGATCTCCGATAAATACAATTTTGCGGTTGCTTTTAGGATTAATAAATTTGATAATATCTTCCAATAGTCTACCAGAACCAAAACGCAATAGTTCAGTTTGACTTAAGCTACGGCTTACTAAATGAGCCTCGGCAACAATAATCAATGCTTTTTCATCAATATCTTTACTTGATTTAACGGGAATTACTTCCAATAATTCTTCTTGTTCATCTGTATCTGGATATTCATTATGTCCTTCAATATCAGAACCACCATAAATAACACTGTATATTCCTTCTGTTTCAATATTGCTCCTTCTTTGTATTTTCTTACTAATTCTTGCGGAATGTGACCATTTTTCAATTTGGGGAATATTGTAATTCACAGCTTCATTAGAAATAAATCGTAACCAAGAATCTCTTTCTTCTGCATTCATTGATTCCAAAACCAGTAATCCACCATTTTCTTCCTTTAGAAAATTAACAATTTTATTTTCAACATCATTCTCAATTACTGTTAACTGCTTTGGAATGATTTGTTCAGGATTGGCAATTTCAATGTCTTTGATCCATGCTTTGGCAGGAAAAATCCGTTTAAAAACCTTTACATTTCCCTCTTGGTAAGTGTTGTCGCTGGCAAAATCGTAAAGAAAATTACCTAAGCTAGATTCTTGAATAAGTTTGTAATAGGGCAGGTTTCTTGGAACTTCATTTTCAATTTCAATTGGCCCAGAAAAAATATTTGCAATACACACTCTTGCGGGGTTAATCCCTACAAAATATTTATTTTGCTCAATCATTTCTCGAAAAGCGTTTCTGTAAGAAACTAATTGCCTAAATGGATTGATAAAACTCGCCCCGGCTTTTATTTCTAATCTCCTTCTATCCTTCGCATTTTCATTATACCATTTTAATGTTTGGAATTCATTTTCATTTGAGGGCAATTTGATTATTCCTTTATAATCTTTGAAATCAATTAGAATAATTCCATTGTTATAATACAAAATGGCATCAGCACGAAAACGTGAATATGATTCATTAAATGGATTTCCAATCAACAATCCATCATAGCCAAACTTTTCAAATGTAGTTTCAATTATATTCACAACTCTCCGAAATTGTTCGTTTTCGTGAGTATGTCCAGTTCTGTTATTTAATATTTCAATCATAGTGATGTGCTACTTATTTTGGTATAGACTGTACTTTAATAAACCAGTAAATCGTTAAAAACTTAAAATCACTACAATGGTAATGCAACAAATCGCACTCGTCCAATTATTTTCTCCCTATATCGTAGCTTATCGTACATACATATAGAGGAAAAGAATATAGCTTGTCGAACTTCCCTTTTGATCCAACTAACGGGGAGTATTATAGTTGATATAATTCTTTTTTATCGGCAAATGAATTTTTAATACCGTAACAACTTAATTTTTAATACTTTAATCTAATACCATCTAATAAATTTACATTTTATTCTAATTAGTTTTGTGTTTTTGTACTTCAATTAAATCAAATAATGACATTACAGACATTCTGAACCAATGAATAATCAGGTCTCTCGATTGATTGCATTTTGAATTTGAAATCCGTCTTGGAATGCGAATTCCATCCTTTTCTACAGTTTGTATATGTTGAAATGCTGACCTGAGCTGATAGATATTATTAAAGTTTTGACCTATTTCTTGTTCTACACCGCCTTTGTTGATGAGATGATGATAGACATCCGTTTCTTTAATTCCGGTATGACTTCTTATAATGGTTTCGCCAATATCAGTTTGAATATACTTCAGTAAAAAATTATCATAGCATTTTAGAGCACTGTCTGTCCAGCTTTTAATTCTCCTGCCCCAAATGTATTTAACGGACGGGCATTGCTCTATACAATCCTTTGCATTTTCATTTGATGATTGATAATAACTGGCACCGAGCCATTGTTTTATATTCCATTGAAGTTCAGTATCAGTGATGTCCTTCGTCAGAAACTCAACAAATTCATTATTTAGTCCATTTAGCAGGTCTTTAACTTCAGTTGCTATATAAGCAAGTTGATAGTCCGGGGTTGAAGCACCGGAAAATGACTGCATTGTATTTCTTAATTCCGTAAACTTCATAATCCCATTTGTTTCATCAGTTCATCCATTGTACTCAATAGAGTGGCATCCCGTTTCCAGTAGTCAAGTGTTATTAATTTTAGGTAATTATTTGCTTCTTTGGAAAGCTGCATCCTTAAGGTTGATTTTAATTGCTGATCATCAGAATGCTTGATAAGCAAACAGTAGAGTGCATAGCGAACCAATTCTGAAGTTTCAGCCTTTAAGTATTTGAAAAACTCTCGTAGCTCCCTATCAGAATACCTGAAATTGTAGGTAAGGCAAGTTATGATGTGATAGCGGTAAAATTCGTAATTCTTATCGTATAAATAAATAGTTATAAGTTCTTCTCTCAATTTCGTATTGCCATGATAATGTTGAAGTGTTAAAACAAAATTGCTGGCTCTCCAAAAAAATTTCTTCAAAGCGAATAACCAATAGTTAAGTAATTCCTCATTAGCTTTTTCTTGTCTGAAGTCAGCAAGTGAACGCAAAGCATTACCGTATTTAGCACTTAGTCTAATGAAATCTATATCTTCTGTTTTTTCGGGGTTAGCTAGTTCAAGTGAATCACTTTTGAAAAGAGCAGGAAGTTCCTTTTCAACCTCGCTTATTTCTTTTTCCCAAAATTTAATGATTTTGTCGGGGTCGGTAATATTATCAAGATGTTTTTTGGTATCACTTTCATCGTGCTCTTCCGGTGATTGATCACTTAATCCTAGTAATGATTTTATGACGTTGCTTTCTAGTCCACTTTCCCGATACTCACTAAAAAACACTTCATCACCTGTATAGTCATTGCCAACAACTTCAAATCTCCGCAATTCTTTAACTGTTTCATCTTCTTTGGCGGCATCGATTTCGGTAATACCGGTCTTTTTAGAGTTGATGGAAAGACCATTTCCTTTTAGATAATTATCAATAAGAATCAACACATTTCTCAACTCATTTTCTGAATATCCATAAATTTTAATGTCGTCCATGTAACGGTAATACTTGAACGCTGCGCTTATCAGCTGTTTATCAAGTGGATATAAAAGGAGATTTGCTAAAAGGTAAGAAGGTTGAGGGCCTTGTGGTATTCCAACTCCGGGTGTACTACTTTCTTTTGTGCCTGACCAAGCATTTAAACAAACTGAAAGCAAATCCAGAATTTCATCTTCTACTTTAAAATGAGTACTCAGTGTCAGTAATAGGTTGTAATGAGGTATAGAGTCAAAAAAACCTGTTATATCAGTTTCAAACTTATGTGTTGCCTTGTCTTGCTCTATGGCCCTAATTACTGACTCTTTGAATCTAGGGAATAACGACTTCCAAGGTTTAAAAAAGAAAAATCTAGGATTTTCTATATTCAAAAGCTCTGCACCATATTTACTGTCTGGCGTTAATACAGAACCGAAAACAAAATCATCATGTTCTGCCAACAAATCGTAACTTCTCGCTGCAATAATATTTGCTATTGCTTGATATACTAATGCATCTTCGATCATTAAAAGTGTTTTGGTCCTTTGAGTTCCTGAAGATTTAGGTTCGTAAAATTTAAACCCACGCTGAGGAGTATAATCACCAGATTGAAGCTTCTCCGAAAGATGCTTTGCATTTTTATCAAGCTGCGAACCAAATGCATGAATGCCAAATCGGTCTTTAACTAACCGTTCATTTGAGCAAAATATTCTGAAATAAGCAAGTTTTAGGTTTTCGACATTAAAATATGTTTCAAATGTGTTATACGTCATAATTTACAATATCTAAAAGGTTATGTCATTGGCTGTGTGATGGGAGGAACGACTCTTTTATTTTGGCGAAGCGTTGGCTTACGTGTAGGACAAAACCTAATGTGCCATTTGTGCGTTTGGTTTTGTCCCTTTTCTTTAAAATATAAATTGTAAAATATGGTCAGTTTGTAGGTCTGTCCGCCTGGGCGATATGGTATGTATGTCAAATCCATTTTTAGTCATTGTGTTGCTTTGTCGTCGGTCTTTTAAGCATTGGTGGTAACGGTCTGCGGCTTGGCGAAGGTGGAGATTTTCGGCATACACGTTGATGCTAAGAACCAAACTTTGATTCATCACAAATGTGTATGCGGAGTACTGAACCGCCACTTTTGCCAAACCCGTATTAGCATTCGTTTTTCTCATCCGAGATTTTGTTTTATTCTGTCAATGAGTGAGTTAAATGTTTGACCGTTTTGTCTCCAAATTTGTTCAGCTATTTTTACTTTTCTTCTAGTGTCTTCAAACAAAAGGTCAATGTCCCCCGATGAACCTAGTAATTGCTCAAAGGTCTTATCTTTCTCAACTACACTTGTCAGTAAAGTTCCAATGTTAAATTGACTATTCAAATTCGTCTTAATAAAGTCTGCTGTTGCCAATTCCCAATTTGTCGGTCTTACTAATACTGAAACCACATAGTTGCCATCATTAATTTGCTCTACAGCTTTTCTTGCTTGGGAAACTGCAAGTTTTAAACTCTTATCCCATTTAATCGGTGAAAGTGATTTTAGTTCAATGAAAAAGGATTTTTGATTTGCCGGATTGGTAACAACTACATCCTGTGAGCCAACTCCTTGATAAGTTATTTTGTAAGGAAGGTGAACAGAATTAAACGCTTCTATAAAGGCTCTTTCTACTGCTTCGCCAATCTTTTTCTTAAACTCAAAATCATCTTGTTCGTCTTTTAATTGTTGGGCAAGATTTTTAATTTCTTCTATGCTTATTGATTTAGCTATTTCAGCTATTTCAGAAAGCTGAGTTAAACTTATACCAGACTCTGTCAAAGCAACTAAGTCATTAAGTTTTTCCTTATTTGATAGCAGTTTAACGATATTACCACCAACTTCTGAATCTTCAAGAGATATGTTGACGAAGATTTTATCCTTTTGAGAAAGAAACCAGTCAAAATATTTGGCTGAAACAAATCTGTTTTCATAAGCTGAACACCAATGGATCAATTTTAATATTGCACCACTTTGTGTAGAAAAAGCGTTCTCAATTCTAAGTTTTTCAAGCTCGTCCTTTAGACTTGTTGCAAGTTCTTCTATAGTCTTGGCTGGAAGTTTTAATTTTCTAAAATAATCATGAACGAGAATTTTATTCCAATCTTCTGCATTGTTAAGATTAAAAAGAATGTCGATGAGGTCATCATCTAATGCGTTCTCATCTGTGCCATAACTAAAAACTGTACCAACAAATGCACAAAACTCATTTTTACGATTCGGTATTATATTACCATATTCCAAAAGCGTTTTAAATTCCGAACTTTCTTGAAGTAATAGCAAATGGTCGAGAAGCCAGCTGTTGGGATTTTCTATACTTAACCCTGTTAAGGTTTGTGCTCCTTCAATTCTATTGTGAAGTAGTTTAATAAGTTGCTTTTTCGTGAAGTAAAAATTAAAATCAGAAATTCCACTTATAACGATCGATTTTTTATCAGATTTGAAAAATATCTTCGCTGAATCAAATAACTTTGATTGAAAGGAATCATTTGAATTGGAAGCTGAAATACGCAAAATATCGAGTAAATATTCTGCTGCATTTTCTTTATCAATGAAAGTCCTTTGAACTTGACCATATTGATTTTTCTCTTCGTAATTAAGAATTTTATTGATTTCGTCTGATATGTCTTTTACCGTTTTTGCAGCGTGAGAATAATCAATAGTGATTAAATCTCTATGAATCAATATGTCATTCCAATCTTCATTCTTTAGTGATCTAAAAATTGAAATAAACTCGTCTGGAATCTTTGTGTCTTTTTCAATATACAAGTCATCATTAAATGATTTAAGTGTTCCTTTGATAGTAGGTATGATTTTATATTCTTTGAAATAATTTGCTAGTTCATTATCAATAAGAAACTTAAACACGCAATTAAGCCATTGCATATTTGTTTCTTGACTGCTTTTAAGTAAAATATTTTCTAAAGTGATTTTGGATTGTATTTCCTTCAATAAATCTTCTATTGTATAAAAAACCTTATGACCCCACGTTTCAATTTCTGATTCAAGACCTATGTTATCTTGCCAAGAACTCAAATGTTCTTTTCTACAAATTCTATCTCCGCCAAAGTAAGTATTTAAAATTTCCCAAAATTTTTCATTTTGTTCCTTTGTTCCAATAAATTTTGGGATTATAGATTCTTTGAGTTTGATTTTTTTTAATGAAGTTTCTACAATTTCCTGTTCAATAAGATAATGTCTGTAAGATTTTTGAATATTCTCTTTAAACCAATTGATTACTTCAGGTTCTGTTAGAACAGAGGGCGTTCTGCTTTGAGCTATTAAACTTAGATTTTTTGCATTATTCGTTTTGAGCCATTCTACAAATAGTTTTGCTCTACTTATGGCGTGTGTGAATATGTCTCGATTTACAAGAACACTATTGCTTGTTGTGTCGGTTAATAAAACACTATCTCTTTTTTCAGTTGGGAAAAAGTTCAATCCATTTAAAATAAATGGAAAATAAAAGTGTTCAGTCCCAACAAGAGGAAAGTCACGATAAAGCCTTGCTGATTTTTCAATTATTTCAATGTTTCTTTCAGTATGATTATCAATTGGAATAGCTAAATCAAGTTTCTCGTCTTTAAAAAGAATGAAGCACAAATCTTTTGTTATCCCATTAATCGACTCTTTGATTAAAGGAAAATAAAAATTGCCTTCATTCTTGTTTTCAAATAATTCATAGGTAATATGTTGACCAGTAATCTCATTCTTAATAATTACCTTTTTTAGTTCTTCGACAAAAAATAGTGTTTGTGGCAGAGTTGAAGCGAGGTCTTCCACTCCAACGATTGCTGCTTCTTTTGATTCTGGATTTTCTAAAGGGTAAATAAAAATGGTGTCAAAATCGGTTTCTTTTCTTTGAGAGTGGTAAAAATGTTTTGTCGGGAAAATGCTTTCATCTTCTATTTTTTCAATTTTGTCAAGTTCTTCAGCTATAAAAATTATCAAATCTTCAGATTTTTCAGCTTTTCTGTTTAGCTCAAATTGAAATGATTTCGGCAAAAGTCCATTTTGTTCTACAATTCCTTTTACAGTTACTGTGTCGGAAAGTAAATGTGTGCTTATAAAGCCAGTTCCAAATTTCCCTGTAATTCTTTTGTTGGTGCTATCAGATGGTTTGCCAGAACTAACTTGTTGGATTAGTCCTGTGATATTCTCAACTTGGAATGGATTTCCATTATGGCTAAAAATAAACTCATTTTCTCTAAGAGTTATTTCAATTGTCACGCCACCATAAATGTTGGGAACGTCCTTTGCATTTTGCATTAACTCCCAAATCCATCGTCTTCGTGATTTGGTTCTTTCATTTCTAACCTCAGATAAGATTTGAATTACCTTGTCAGCCGTCAATTTGTAATTGTTGTAGTTTTTGCTTTTCTGAACTGTTGCTAAATATCCTGTCATTGTCTAGGTGCTATGTCGTTTTAATTTGAATACTTATAATACTCCCAAGTTGTATAATAATCCCCAGTTGTTGGACCAAAAGGTTCGTGATGCTAAGTTAATATTTTGAGCTGTACTAAGTGGAATAATCGGACAAACTACCCCTGATCGTCGGACTCAAATTGACCCCGATTTATGCGACAGTTAAACTGTAAACTTCTCAGTTAAACATGGACCAAATTAAATGTTTTAATGGGGTCAATTTACTCCGACGAAAGGGGGTCAATTCAATATTCTTGTGATGTATCTGTTTATTGCGTTCTACAAAGGCCATCAATTGGTTTTCAAAATGTGGCGAATCTACAAAGGCTTGTATACAATCTATGTGTTCCAACTACTGGTGAGTTTTATGGTGTTGTGCATAATAATTTCTTTAGTATATTCCCGATTATTAAATTTGTTTAAGTCAGACTTCCACATGCTAAACAAAGTTCATTTAGAATTATTAAAAAACAAAATTGATCGGGGACACTTCCCTAAAATTCACCCACACTTTGCAGGTGCGAATTTGATTATTACAGATAATCCAAACCGAAAATTTGAAGATGGAGACATCCTAATACTTTCCGAATTTGCTGGTCCGATAAGTTGGCTAATAGAACAGTTGAGGGATATTTTCGTAGAAAAACTGGATTATTACAACAAGTTTAAATTCTACGAAGAAATTGGAATCATATTGACAAGAACGTTGAACGATAAAGAAAAAGACCTTTTTGATTGTTTAAATGATGTGATTGCTGAAGTTGAAGCTAACTGGAATTAATGATGATCTTTGACCCAATACAACGAAAATTATATACCAGCGAAGGTGTTCTATTAAAGAAACTTGGATGTCCATTCGATTTTACTTGGAATGAACTTGAACCTACTAATATCAAATTCAGAAACTGTAAAACTTGTAATACACCAGTATTTGATACTTCTCAATTTGAAGAACATGAAATTGTTGCTTTTCTAGAAAAAAAACCTATGACATGTATAAAAGTCAATTTAGACCAACCAAATATTTTAATAACTACTGATGTATTGGACAAAGACAGAAAATAATAAAAACCTACGGGTTATCAAAACTGCGAGAGATAAAGAAAGCATTAATGAAAGTGCAAAAAAAGGATTTTGGCCATTAATAAAAGCAGTTAGACCTTTAAAAGATATTTCCTCAAAGGTTTGCGTACTTCAAAACTCAATGACTGGAGAAATTAGAACAATAGGAGATTATCGATTATTGAGGACACAAAAGAAATTTAAAATTACTCGACCAGGAGACGAATTAAACAAAACAATTAGACTTAATGATTGGATTCATGTTTCTGATGAAATCGAGGAAGAAGAATCCGAGTGGAAAGAAGTCACCAATTGGATACATTATTATCCAAATCCATTTTCAAATCCTTACGCTGCATACTTGATTCCAAGCGACATTCAAATTGGCGAGAGAGTTTTTCTTGAAGATTTGATAGAAGATTATATTGGGGCAAGATGGAATCAAGGAGATATATATCGTCTTCCTAGCTGCGAAGCGATATGGGATGGCAAGGACTTTAATATCCAATATGACCCTGAAAAAAATCGAAGAGATTTTATGGGATAATAATTAATTCTTATAATCGGAAATTCATAGATATAGATACAAATCAATTCCTCTATATATTCATATTAACTTATTTCAATAATGAGTAAAAAATTATTAAAACAAAATTTTACTAGATGTGAAAAATGTGGAAAGAGCATTGACAAAAAGAGTAATTCTAATCACAACTGTAAATATAGATATTTCAATTACCGATTATTACACGGAATTACAGAAAATTCAAATCGGAATATTTCAATTAGAAGAAAATTTAACGTGACCGACAAAAGCATTATTACTCCATCTTTAAACATTGAAATAGAGAAATATTTAGCAGAAAATCCGATTAGAGATGTATCTATTCATTCAAAATATCTTTTAGCGGAAAATCAGAATTTATCCACTAAAGATCTTTTTGAAGTTTTTCAACCCCCGAATTTATCTGAATTGCTATCTTCGGAAGAATTAATATTCACATTAGGAAAATTCAAAAACAAAAAGCATCGGATATTTTTCAATGACAGTTTTACAGATTCTTTTTTCACTAAAAATCAAATCATCCATATAGCGAATGGTGTTGCAGAAAAGAATATTACTGACCTAGTGGTTAAACTTCAAAAAAAGGAAAATATTAGTAACAGCCAATGGATATTTCTAATTCAATCGACTGAGAACTTATTAGAAAAATATGGGCCGGATTTAATTTTAAATATTTTAAATATGAGTCCGTTGCCTCATGCCATCGGAAAGGTCCACAATATATTTAACGTAATAAACACTTTATCAAAAACAATTCAAAATCCAGTTATTCGTTTAAGAAATGAAGGCGCAGTATTTATTCTAGAGCCTTTAGTTATAAAGAATGACCGTTTTAAAAACATTTTGAAAATTAGCAGGAAAGACCAACAAGGCAAATCGATTACTGTTGGTCACATAGGTTCAAATGGACATTTCTTAAAACATTCTGAGTATACATCCCCAATAATTCCAACATTACAATTAATAATAAAATGGAATAGCAATATGAAGGAATCGATTGCATATTTCGGTTTAAAAACTGGTGAATGCTCACTTTGTGGAAGAAAATTAACTGACAAAACGAGTATCAAAATTGGAATAGGCCCCATCTGCCGTCAAAATATGAATTATTAAATTATCTATTTTAAACTAAACCATGTTTAACCTCTTCCAATTTAGGCGTCGAAGTCCACACCTTCGTTTCTTTCTAACAAACCCAACCACTTTAGTGATAACATAAGAGAGTATTTACCGGCTCGCAATAAAATTTCTATTAAATCGTAATTTATTTATGTTTGTTGATAACAAAGGCCATGAACGATTTTTTATCCAAAGCTTTCAATGATATTGATTTAATCAAAGAAATCCCGAATACTCTATTAAATTACAATACCAAATTCTATAAAAAAGGAACTAATCCGATTTTAAGTATCACTCCAGCGATAAATTCAGCATTTGGCTACTTCTTTTTTAATAGTCATCAATTGTGTCGCCTCCTGCCCATTCAAGTCCTTGCAAAAGATTAAACTGCTTTTCAGCTCCCTCTTTCACGAAGAAAGTTCCAAGACTATCATGAACGAAAACTCCGTTCTTAAGAGTAATCTCTGCCAATGAATAGGGTTTTATAGGATTTTCATTGCCACTTTCACATATAATCCATAGTGTTTTTTCGTCTTTAGAAATTGCAAATCGGTCTATAATCCAACTCGTATGTTGATTTCGGGAAAAAACACCGCCTGATTTTAGGCTTGCAGTATATTCAACTAATCGGTTTTGAGAGTTTGGTTTGGGACAAAAAGGAAATTCGCTAGGAGTCTTCCAATTACGAGCAACTTGAACAGCGTTTGGAGTTAGAGAATTTATAAATATTGATTCTTCTTCAACATTCCCAATAAATTGGGATGATACATTTCGATTATAAATCCATTCACCTAAAGAACCACCTTGTAATGGTTTCTTATTTTTTGCCCAAGTCAATAATCTTTCTTTGCTCGCTTGTGACTCTTGGATACTAACTGCACACATCCACTTATAATTTGGCTCAGGAAATTTGTTACGAAATTTGGAAGGGTCCTCTAGAAATGCTTCAACACTACCACAAACTAATTCGATACGTCTTGCGGTAATTGGATTAAGTAAAATATTTTCTAATCTTGTCACCCAACGCAGATTGTCTGGTCTGTTATTTTGCTTGTTTGTGTCAATATGGTCAACAACGTGTTCAGTTGTTGGTGCTTCGCCGTGAAAAGAAGTTGCAACTATTCTATGTATACCTACCGAAGCTATTTCTAAATAACCTGTCTTGATGTTTAGTTTGCCAAAAGTCCAATTGTTGTCGTTTGGCCTTTGTCGTTTTCCATCAAATGGATAGCGAAATACGGCTCCGTTATCACGAACAGAGTAACGCTCATTTTTATATGAGCATAAACTCTCGATTTCAAAATCATCCAAAGAAACCATAATATACTATT
>JACCDK011917298.1_pt1 | contig 16569 bp, 11 predicted proteins | sample 7445871 | NCBI WGS metagenome assembly JACCDK01 (sample SAMN15323436, study PRJNA562643) | freshwater metagenome | isolation source: river surface water | place: USA:Blue River Watershed | collected 2017-08-15 | reverse complement strand
TTTATTACTCGTTTTTTTGGTAAAAAACTGCTGTACTTTGTCTGCCAATTCAATACTTTGATCTAAATATTCTTCCTGTAAAATATTAATTCCAATTACCGATTCTGGTGATTTGGGATCGTATCCATCATATTTAATTTTATAATCAGCTTCTAATGATACTACTTCATTTTCATGTTTGGCTACTGCTAAATTCGCTGCATTACGCGTAATACCCATGACGTAGGTTTCATTTCCTGAGGCTGCTTCATTTTTATTGGCATTGCAATGCATAGAAACAAATATGCTCCCTTTAGATTTATTAGCAATGTTAGCTCGTTGTTGTAATTCTACAAAAACATCGGATTTACGAGTATAAACAACTTCAATTTGCGGGTCTTTCTCTAATAGTTCACCAACTTTTAATGCTGTATTTAACGCGATATTTTTTTCGATTGAACCGTGATAAACCGCTCCAAAGTCTTTACCTCCATGACCTGCATCCAAGATTACTCTAAATTTTGTGGATTGAGACCAACCCAATACCCCTTGTAAAATTACCCATGCAAAAAGGATCTTTCTTACCATATCTTTTTCTTATTTATTATCAAATGTTACTATAAAAGCCGATTTATATCCTTTGCTTTTTGCTTCTTCTAAACGTTTTTTACAGGCTTCATAATTTGTTTCATCCCCATAAAAATATTTGTATTTTTTATTATCATAAGTAAACGAAATTGTATCCAATCCTTTAAAATTAGACGGAATCAATTCGACTTTTTTGATGCCAGCTTCTAATTGAACTTTATAATGTTTTCCAGTCGCCGCTGCAGTACCCGTGTTATCTATAGTTTGTGAGTCAACTTTTGCAGGGGATGGTTCCGATAGTTGTTCCATGGGTATTACAAGCTCCGAAGGACTAAAAAAAGTATTTTTATAGGCAATAATTGAATTAAAAAGCGATTGAGCCATTTCCTCTTTACCTGCATCCGAACTAATATATAAACCTTCCTCTGGATGAGAAACAAAACCAAGTTCCACCAATACACCAGGCATAACTGTAGCATCTAAAACCCAAATAGGTTGTTGTTTTACTCCTCTAGAAAATCGATCCGTCAATTGAAAATTCTTTTCAATTTCGGAAGCCAACTCAATGCTTTGCCCTAAAAATTCTTCTTGCAATATTTTTAAACCCAATAAAGTTTCAGGATTGTTTGGATCAAATCCTTTGTATTTTTGATTGTAATCATCCTCAAGAAAGATTACTCCATTTTCCTTTTTGGCGATATCTAGATTTGTATCGGTTCGTGACATACCCATCACAAAGGTCTCAGTGCCTTTAGCAACTGGACTTTTCACCCCATTACAATGAACGGAAATGAATAAATTTGCCTTTGCTTTGTTTGCAATTTGAGCGCGTTCTCTTAATTCTATGAAAACATCTGTTTTTCGGGTATAAATTACTTTAATTCCGGACTGTTGTTCCAGCATTTTCCCAAGTCGTAAAACAACATCTAAAACGATATCCTTTTCTCGAATTCCACCACGCATAGTTCCTGGATCTTTTCCTCCGTGACCGGCATCTAAAACAACTTTAAAGGGATTAGATTGTTGGGCAAATGTTATACTTGAACTCATAAAAACAAGTGAAAGCAAAAGGTATTTCATTGTGATATTTACAACCATAGTATAATTTAAACGGTTTATAAGTTATAATTTTATTAAAACATTATTTTTGCGAAAAAAATATATGTAAGTTTGAGCCTTCAAAAAGTAAGCCAAATTTTTACAAAAATAGCATTAAAAGCATTGTATACAAAGTTAATTTATATCGTTTTATCAGTAATTTTACTAACAATTGGAAATTCGCATGGATTTGCACAGGAAATTAAGCTTACCGATACATTAAAACTGCGCTCAGCTTTAATTGACACCCCAAAGTCTGGCAAGACAAACGACTCCCTAAAAAAGAAAAAAAACATTTTGGAAGGTATCGTTAAAATGAATGCCAAAGACTTTGAAAAAATAGACCAAAAAAAGAAACAACTTACACTGTATAACGAAGCTTCAATTAAATATACCGATTTTGATATCAAGGCAGGAATTATTGTATATGACTTTGAAAAAAAGAAAGTCTATGCAGGGCGAATAAAAGATACTGCTGGAAATTACACACAACGACCAGTGTTTACTCAAGGTTCAACTATTGTCGAACCCGATTCTTTGGTTTATAACAATACCACAGGTAAAGCCTTAATTTGGAACTCCCGAACCAAACAAGGGGAAATGAATATTAAAGCTGAAATTGCCAAAAGAGAAAATGATTCGGTAGTTTTTATGAAATCGGCGCGAATTACAACCGCAAAAGACATTGACGATCCAGAATATTATTTTTATGTCACCAAAGTAAAATTTGTCCCCAAGAAAAAAGTGGTGGTAGGTCCAACCAACTTAGTTATTGCAGACGTACCCACTCCATTATTTTTACCTTTTGCTTATTTTCCAATGAGTGAGAATAGTACATCGGGTTTTATTGTTCCTACCCCAGGACAAAACAACCGTCAAGGCTATTTTTTACAAAATGGCGGGTATTATTTTGCCTTAAGTGAATATTATGATTTGGCAGTTTTGGGTGATTATTACACCAACGGTAGCTATGGATTACGAGCTGAAAGTAGTTATGCCAAACGCTACAAATTTAACGGTAGGTTTAATTTTAGATTTGAAAATAACATTCAAAGTGAACGAGGATTTCCAGATTATGCACAATCCAAACAATACAACATTCAATGGTCACACAATCAAGATTCTAAAGCAGCTGCAAATTCAAGATTTTCTGCTTCTGTGAATTTAGGGAGTAGTAAATATTTTAGACAATCTGTAAACCTGAATAATGTAGGCTCTTCATTGAATAACAATTTAAGTTCATCTGTTTCTTATTCCAAAACTTTTCCAACAATTCCACAAGTAAATTTTTCGCTATCTGCTACCCATTCACAAAATACAAATACGGAACAAATTGATATGACATTGCCTACTTTTCAAGCCAGTGTTGATCGTATCTTTCCATTTGCACCTAGAGATGGAATAAAAAAAGGAATTATTAAGAATATAAATTTCCAATACAATATTAGAGGAGAAAACCGAATTAGGACAGCTGATTCATTATTCTTTAAGCCTCAAATGTTTCGAGATGCTAAAACAGGATTCCAACACAGTATTCCCATCAGTACAAATTTTAAAGTATTAAAATATTTTAGTGTCTCAATGGGAGCTGCCTATAACGAAGTCTGGGCTTTCAACACCATTCAAAAAAGATTTAGTTCGATTGAAAATGAAGTTATTGTAACCGATCAAAAAGGATTTGAAGCGTTTAGAACTTATAATTTTTCGGCCGGGATTGGAACCACAATATATGGAACGTTCAACTTTGGAGAAGACAAAAAAATCCAAGCCATTCGTCACGTCATTCGACCCAATATTTCCTATGGATACACTCCTAGTTTTGAAAAATATTATGACACTTATGCTATTGATGCCACTGGATTAACCACTGAAGAATATTCCAAATTTGAAGGGGGACTCTTCGGAGCACCAGGAAAAAGTTATTCAAATAATCTTGGGTTTTCCTTCAGCAATACATTTGAAGCAAAAATGCTGGATAAAGAAAGTAAAAAAGGGGAATCCAAAAAAGTAATGTTACTTAACAACTTAAATTTTTCTACCAGTTATGATATAGCAGCCGATTCATTGGCTTGGTCACCCGTTCGAATGACTGGGGGGACACAATTATTTAAACAAAAGATGAACATCAATTTTGGAGCAACTTTAGATCCTTATGCTATTGATAATGTAGGCAACAGAATTAATACGTTTAACATTAATAATGGGGGTAGTTTGTTTCGAATGACGAGTGCCAATTTAACTTTAAATTATTCTTTTTCAAGTGCTGACGGCGATAAAAAACCCAACGAGCAAAATCAGCAAAATGGTGGTACTGGAGATGATATGTTTGGCAGAAATACCGATTTGAGCGATACACGTCAAAGTTTATTTGACAAAAAAGAGGATAAAAAAGAAAACACTAAAACAGAATGGTACACTACTAAGCTTCCTTGGGATCTGCGTTTTGCTTATTCAGTTACTTATAATAATTCGAGACGCCAAGACGAAATTGCATCACATTCTATAATGGCATCAGGAAACATTGAATTAGCCCCGCGATGGAAAGTAGGTTTGTCTTCTGGATATGATTTTAAACAACAGGGTGTAACATTTACCCAACTGCGTTTTGAAAGAGATTTGGAAAGCTGGCGCATGAGTTTCAACTGGGTTCCTTTTGGCACCAACACCTATTGGGGTTTCTTTATTGGAATTTCTTCAGGGATGCTAAGCGATATCAAATACGATAAAAGACAATTACCCGATAGAGTCTTTCAATAGATCATTATTAATTCCAACATCATGAAAAAAATAATTTTTACAACGGATGCTCCTGCTCCTATTGGTCCCTATAATCAAGCAGTATTGGTAGGAAACACTTTGTATACATCAGGTCAAATTGCCCTGGATCCTGTTAGTATGGATCTCATTATGGATGATATTGAAACAGAAACACGACAAGTTATGCAAAATATGAAAGCTGTATTGGCTGCAGCCGGCATGACCTTTGAAAATGTAATTAAAACTTCGATTTTTATTATGGATATGGCCGATTTTAGTCGCATAAACGCTGTATATGCCACTTACTTTGATGAAGCCACAGCACCCGCTAGAGAAACTGTACAAGTAGCTTGTTTGCCTAAAAATGTCAACATTGAAATTTCAATGATTGCAGTGAAATAATTTTAATACCCTACCATAAAAAAATCCGTTACAAATTCATGTAACGGATTTTTTCTTGAAGTAGGATGATCTTACTTTTTTAAATCAAAACGATCTAAATTCATCACTTTGGTCCAAGCAGCAATAAAATCATTAACGAATTTATCTTTGTTGTCATTTTGTGCATACACTTCAGCTAATGCTCGTAGTTCTGAGTTCGACCCAAAAATTAAATCGGCACGAGTTGCTGTATATTTTGTAGCTCCTGTTACTCTGTCTTTTCCTTCAAAAACTTCTTTCTTATCATCAACAGCACTCCAAGACGTACTCATGTCTAATAAATTTACGAAGAAATCATTCGTTAATTTATCTTTTTGAGTAGAGAAAAGACCATGTTTAGACGCGTCGTAATTTGCACCTAAAGCACGCATTCCTCCTACTAAAACGGTCATTTCTGGAGCAGTTAATGTTAATAATTGTGCTTTGTCAACTAATAAAGATTCTGTTGGAACCGTATATTGTGTTTTAAGATAGTTACGGAAACCATCCGCCATTGGTTCTAATACAGCCATCCCTGTAACATCTGTTTGCTCTTGAGAGGCATCCATTCTTCCTGCCATAAAGGGAACATCAACTTTAATACCTGCATTTTTAGCAGCAGTTTCGATACCTACATTTCCAGCTAAAACAATTAAATCTGCCAAAGAAACTTTTTTATCATTCGATTTTGCATTAAAATTGGCTTGAATTTTTTCTAAAATCGGTAATACTTTATTCAATTGAGAAGGATTATTTACTTCCCAATTGCGCTGTGGTTCTAATCTAATACGCGCTCCGTTAGCACCACCTCTTCTATCAGAACCTCTATAGGTTGAAGCCGAAGCCCAAGCAGTTGTAACCATTTCTTGAATTGTCAATCCAGAATTTGAAATAGCTAATTTTAATGAAGCAATATCTTTTGCAGTCACTAGTTTATGATCCAATACTGGAATTGGGTCTTGCCAAATTAAATCTTCTTTTGGAGCTTCTGGTCCTAAATAAGATGATCTTGGCCCCATGTCTCTGTGTGTTAATTTAAACCAAGCTTTAGCAAATGCTTCTTCAAATTCTTTTGGGTTGTCATAAAAACGTTTCGAAATTTTAGCATATTCAGGGTCAAATCTAAATGACAAATCCGTAGTTAACATGGTAGGAATATGTCTTATTGATTTATCAAATGCATCTGGAATGATTGCCTGACCATTTTTAGCAATCCATTGATGTGCGCCTGCAGGACTTTTGGTCAATTCCCATTCATTATCATATAAAATCTTAAAGAAACTATAATTCCACTGGGTTGGCTTTGGAGTCCAAGTTACTTCCAAACCGGACGAAATAGCATCAGCTCCTACACCTGACTTATAGGTACTTTTCCATCCAAATCCTTGTTGCTCAATACCTGCAGCCTCTGGATCTGCTCCCACATTTGAAGCGGGGCCTTTACCATGTGTTTTTCCAAATGTGTGACCGCCAGCATTCAAAGCTGTTGTTTCTTCATCATTCATTCCCATTCTTCCAAATGTTTCACGAATGTCTTTTGCAGCTAATAGTGGATCTGGATTTCCGGCAGGCCCTTCTGGATTTACATAGATCAAACCCATTTGCGTTGCCGCTAATGGATTCTCTAATTTTCCATTAACAGATCTTGCACTTTCTAAAAATTTGCTTTCAGAACCCCAATATACATTACTTTCAGGTTCCCACACGTCTTCTCTACCTCCAGCAAATCCATACGTTTTGAATCCCATAGATTCCAAAGCTACATTTCCTGTTAATATCATCAAATCAGCCCAAGAAATTTTGTTGCCATACTTTTGTTTGATAGGCCATAATAAACGACGTGCTTTATCTAAATTAACATTGTCTGGCCAACTATTTAATGGCGCAAAACGTTGTTGCCCTGCTCTTGAACCCCCACGACCATCTCCTGAACGATAGGTTCCAGCACTATGCCATGCCATTCTGATAAATAAGGGTCCGTAATTTCCAAAATCAGCAGGCCACCAAGCTTCAGATTTAGTCATTAATGCACTTAAATCAGCTTTCAAAGCTTGGTAATCTAATTTTTGAAATTCTTTACCATAATCAAAATCATTACCCATAGGGTTCGATTTATCTGAATTCTGACGAAGGACTTCTAAATTCAATTGATTGGGCCACCATTCTTTGTTTTTATTCACTTGACTACTTCCTTTTTGAGAAGGCGTGGCTGTCATCGACTGATATTCCGCACTAGCATGCGCAACATCTTTTGATGCAGCTGTTTTCCCAGTTACAGGACATGTAGCTGCCTGCTGAGCAAATGAAAAACTTGCCAACAAAAAACTAGAGGTTAATAATACTTTTTTCATAAGAATAGAATTTATTGTTTTATACAAATTTGATATAAAAAGATTTTATTTACTTGGACATACAAATGATATTTATTATATAACTATAAGATAAACTTATTATTTAAAAACCATTTAATAACAATTAATTATAAATATAGGCATACTAATAGGAATAATGAATACTTTGTAACAAATTCGTACCTTGGTCTTCTAATAAACTTTATTATTCCAATATAATTATGAATAAAATACATGTAATCGCATTACTATTGTTAGGCTATACTATTTCTTTTGCCCAAGAAACTACAAGAAGAGATTCGCTCCAAGGAGGAATGCGATTTGAGCGCAGCTGTTTCGATGTACTTCGATATGATCTAAATCTTAAATTGGACCCTTCTAAAAAAGAAATTGTTGGCTATAATGACATCTCCTTTAAAGTGGTACAACCCACTAAAAAAATTCAATTGGATTTATTTGACAATATGATTATTGACGAAATTACCTCTAAAGAATTTGGTAAGTTAGAATTCACGCGAGATGAAAATGCTGTATTTGTTCATTTCAATCAAATCCTAGAAAAAAATAGAACCTATACCCTTCGTTTTTCATATTATGGCAATCCTAAAGTGGCTAAAAATGCGCCTTGGGATGGAGGATTTGTATTCAAAAAAGATCGTAAAGGTTTAGATTTCATTGGAGTTGCCGTTCAAGGAACTGGAGCGAGTTTATGGTATCCTTGCAAAGATTCACAAACAGATGAACCCGATCTAGGTGCTTCGATAAAAGTAGCTGTACCAAATGGATTGATGAACGTTTCGAATGGAAGATTTATGGGGTCTGAAGAACTAGGTGATGGATACACAAGATGGGATTGGGAAGTGAAAAATCCTATTAACAATTATGACATTACAATTAACATTGCCGATTATGTTCACATTCATGACGAACATAAAGGATTGGATTTAGACTATTATGTGTTGCGAGAGAACGAGGAAAAAGCCCGAAAACATTTTGACGCAGATGTTAAACCTATGCTGGATTGCTTTCAATTAAAATTTGGAAAATATCCTTTTTGGGAAGATGGATATAAATTGGTTGAAACCCCCTATTTAGGCATGGAACATCAAAGTGCTGTTGCATATGGCAATCAATATAAGAAAGGGTATAGAGGAATGGACTTATCGGGTACAGGTGTTGGTATGCAATTTGACTATATCACCATTCATGAAACTGGACACGAATGGTTTGGCAATAGTATTACTAGTAAAGACATTGCTGATATGTGGATACACGAGGGATTTACTACCTATACTGAAACCGTTTTTATTGAATGTACGCAAGGTTATGATGCTGCCCTGAAATATGTTAATGGCCAATCAAGAAACGTTCGTAACGACAAACCAATAATTGGACAATTTGGAGTAAATAGAGAAGGTTCTGGTGATATGTATTATAAAGGTTCCCTCCTATTAAATACCCTGCGACATATCATTAATAATGATTCTAAATGGTGGTCAATACTATTGAAATATGCCGAAACATATAAAAAACAAATTATTGACACACCTACTGTAATTGCTTTTTTCAATCAAGAATCTGGATATAATTTAACCCCAATTTTTAATCAATATTTAAATTATACCTCTATTCCTCATCTTGAAATCCGGTTAGTTGATAACCGTTTTGAATACCGTTGGAAAACAGAGGAACCCAATTTTAATATGCCAATCGACATACAAATTGGAACAAAAAAAATACGACTTCAACCAAGTAATGAATGGCAAAAATCTACCGAAAGCATTACTTCATTAAATGACATTACGGTATTTACCCATAAATTTTATATCAAATACAACTAAAGCTAAATTAAAACCCTATGGAACCTAGGTTTTTTTTTATGTCAATTTTGGCCGTTTCCGTACGAATAAACTCGGGGATAAACAAAACCTCTTTTGGGTGTTCGTATTTTTCTAGGTCTTTAAAGAAATCATCGGAAACATTGAAAGGTTCACCCTCCAAAACTAATACAACTTTTTGTCCTAATTTTTCATCGAAAACCCCTGTAATAAAAAAAGATTGAGAAAAATGCTCTACTAGTTTAGCCTCTACTTGTTCTGGAAATAACTTGACACCTCCACTATTAATTACACAATCATATCGTCCGATCCATTTAAAAGTAGTGGATGAAACTATCTCCACAATATCATTGGTTTTTATTTCGTCTTCAAAAATTAGAGGGGCCTTGATTTTCAAACAATTGCGATCATCTGTCGAAATAGTAACATTAGGCAAGACTGTAAAACAATCGGCACCTACTCTTTTGGCTGCAATATGTGTGATTGTTTCGGTCATACCATAGGTTTCATAGATTTCAGCATCAATTAATTGCAATTGATCAGCTAGCACTTTTGAAACGGGAGCACCTCCTATAATGACTTTTTTAAAATGGTTTAATCGATTTATATTTTGTTGCACTTGCAAAGGAACTAGGGCCACAAAATCATATTTTTTATCTAAATATAACGACTCAAAATTTGAAGAGGGTGGCAAAAGATCCAATTCTAATCCCAATACAAAGGCTCGAACCAACATCATTTTTCCTGCAACATAGCGCGAGGGCAAACAAAGTAAGGCTTTATCACCAGGTTGTAAATTAAAATAATTGGCTGTTGCTAGAGCAGAATGCACCATAGCTTGCTTGGAAACGGAAATATTTTTTGGAGTACCAGTAGTTCCGGAAGTTTTCAATTGGATAGTAGATGAACTGTCCAACCATTCGAGTAAAAAAATTCCGATCTCTTTTTCATAGGTAGAACCTTCTTTACAATAACAATAAGCCAAATCGAATAAATCTTCTTTTTTCAAAGTGATTCCATTTATTCTAAAACGGTGGTGTATATCACGGAAAGTGGGCGCCATAATTTGTTAGGATTAGTTGATGGATTGCGCTGGTTGCTTTTTTGAACCCAATAATTTATCCTTCCAATTATTCCAATTGTACATTTTGGAAAAAAAATATAGTAATAACGGGAATAAAACCAAAATCGGAATAAAAATTTCAAAATTGATTGATGGCTCTGAAATATCCTTAAAAATTGAAGGGGTTTGAAAAACAGTAAAATCTGTAGTTACCAACAAAGAAGCCACCATGTTATTAGCTGCATGGAAACCAAGTGCCAATTCGGTTCCTTCATCCATCAAGGTAATGATTCCTAAAAACAATCCCGTACCAATATAATATACCAAAATAAGATATCCCATTTTCTCTACCTCAGGATTAAAAATGTGCATGGTACCAAAGATAATTGATGTCATGAGTAGTGGAAACCATTTATTTTGAGCTAAATTATAGAATCCTTGCATTAAATAACCTCTAAAGACCAATTCTTCTGTTGTAGTTTGTATGGGCATTAAGACAATAGTAATGCAAAATAATACCAAGAATGGTATCGGCTTAAATTGCCATATAATAGTACTAGGATCTAAAGCATAAGCAATAAAAAAAGCCAGTATTGATACCAAAGACCATACCCCAAAAGAAAGAAAAACACGTTTCCAATCTAATTTCGCTCTCGATGTTATGATTGTGATGAATTTTTGATGATGCAGTTTTTCAACTACAAAATACAAACCGACTAATGCAAAAACAAAACTGAATAGCGTTAACACTAAAAAAAGGTTGGCGTCCAACATTTGATACATTTGTTGGGTTGATTGAGGCATTTTTCCCGATAATAACAAAGCAATCGATAAGGGAATTTGTCCCAATAAAGCGGCTAAAAACACAATAATCGATCCACCTAAATATTTGAAAAAATTCAAAATTAGAACTAATGAATCGGTTTCTTTTTGAAAAGCTTGTTTAATAAACATATGGAATAGATTACATTTGCATCATAATAGAACAAAAATACAAAATGATTACCATATACCATAATCCAAGATGCGCCAAATCCCGAGAAGGTCTTTGCGCCATTGAAAAAAGCAATAAACCATTTCAAGTTCGTCTGTACATGAACGAAACCTTTACAAAAGAAGAATTGACAGCTGTTATTAATAAATTAGGCATTGAACCTATGGAATTGGTCCGCACTAAAGAAGCGTTTTGGATTGAAAACTACAAAACCAAACAAATTGCAGCTTCAGAACTTATAGAAATTCTAATCCAGCATCCAAAACTTATTGAACGCCCTATAATAGTGTATAAAGAAAAAGCTATTATTGCCCGCCCTATAGCTAAATTAAACGATTTAAATTTATAGTTTTAACAAAGATTTAGGAATTAAAGACTTGAGCAAAGGCTACATTTGCACACTTATTATAAAACATATATGAAAAATTATTTTCAGTTTCTTCTATTATTATTGATTGTCCCAACAGCAGTAATTGCTCAAAAACCAGTAGATAAAAAAATATTCATTAGCGGAAAAGTTATCGAAAAAGGCAGCAAACTAGCTGTAGAATATGCTACCGTTTCTTTTAAAAACACTGTCACCAAACAACTTTATGGAGCTATGACTGACGCAACGGGATCCTTTTCTTTTGAAATTACTCCCGGTGAATATACAGGAGAAATCGAATTAATGTCCTACAAAAAAACTGCAATTGCCGCAAAAAAATATACCGAAAACACCGCTATTGGGACGCTCACTTTAGAAAGTGATATCTCTCAATTGCAAGACGTTGTGGTTATTGCTGAGAAATCAACTGTTGAATTCAAATTGGATAAAAGAGTCTATAGTGTTGGTAAGGATATGATGGTAAAAGGCGGAACAGTGAGTGATGTCTTGGACAATGTTCCATCTGTGACTGTAGATACCGAAGGAAATGTGGCACTTAGAGGAAATGAAAATGTCAGAATTTTAATTGATGGAAAACCTTCAGGTTTAGCTGGAATAAATGTAGCTGATGCTTTGAAATTATTACCCGCCGATGCCGTTGAAAAAGTAGAAGTAATTACCAATCCATCAGCTCGTTATGATGCTGAGGGAGGTGGGGGAATCATTAATATTATACTTCGAAAAGGAAAATCAAATGGCGTAAATGGATCTGTTATTGTTTCGGGCGGAGATCCTGAAACCTATGGTATTAGTTCAAGTGTGAATAAAAAAGGAACCAACTTTAACTTGTTTTCCAACTTTGGATACAATTACAGAAACAACCCTGGAAATTCATTAACCAATGCCGAATATTTTAATTCGAATGGCACTACCAGCCGATACATAAACGAACGTCGAACAAATGAACGTTTAAGTGAAGGGTATAATGCCAATTTTGGGATCGATTTATTTTTAACTAAATCACTCAATTGGACCAATGCATTAACCTTCAGAGAAAGCGATGGCAAAAATCCAGACAATGTGTTCTTTTACAATTTTGATGCATTACGAAATCCAACATTTATTCGAAACCGATTAAATGATGCTAAAAATGATGAATTTAGTATAGAATACACCTCTAACTTTACCAAAAAATTTGCCAAAGATGGCCATCAATTGACGGTAGATATTGCGATTTCTCAAAACAAAGAAAATGAGTTTGCTACGATTTATGATCAAATTATTGGAACACCCAATTCATTATTCATCGAAACAACAACCAATAAACAATCGCAACAACGTAACCTTTTTCAAACCGACTATGTATTGCCTATTGGAAAAGATGGACGTTTTGAAGCTGGTTATCGTGGAAGCTTTCAAGAAGGTATCACCGAGTTTGAAATCGTTCCCACTTCATCCTACACGAATACTTTAGAATATAATGAATATGTAAATTCATTTTATGCCCAATATGGATCCAAAATCAACAAATTATCTTATTTCGTAGGAATGCGTTTTGAAGACAGTAATATTGATGTAAACTCTATAACGGCAAACGATTATAACAATAAAAAATATAATAATTTATTTCCATCAGCTACATTGAATTATGAATTTTCAGAAAAAAGTTCATTAAGTATTAGTTATAGTAAAAGAATCAACAGACCTCGTGGACGTTTCCTTAATCCATTTTCAACCTATTCAAGTAACATCAATGTATTCCAAGGAAATCCTGACATAGATCCTTCACTAACTGATGCAATTGATTTAGGGTATTTAACGAAATGGGATAAATTAACATTCAGCACATCTGCCTATGTAAATGTAACAAACGATGCCTTTCAATTCATTAGAAAAGAATCGGGATTATTTGTTCAGGGAGTACCCGTTATTATAAGTACGCCAATTAATTTAGCTAAAGAATATCGCGCTGGTTTTGAGTTTAATTTAAATTACACCCCTTATAAATGGTGGCGACTTAACGGAAACTTTAATCTATTCCGTAATGAAACAAATGGCGATTATAAATATGTCAATTTTCAGAATGTAAATGTTGTACAAAATTTTGACAATATTGCGTTAACTTGGACATCTCGCTTGACTTCAAAAATAACGCTACCTTATAAAATAGATTGGCAAACCAATGCATCCTATGAAGCTCCTCAAACAACAGCACAAGGAAAAAGATTGGGCGTGTATGGCATTAATCTTGCCTTTAGTAGAGATGTTTTAAAAGACAAAGGCACCATCGCCTTGAATGTGAGTGATCTTTTCAATTCAAGAAAAAGAATTATTGAAACAAACATAGAAAATGTAGTCAATTCGTATAGTGAAATGCAAATGAGAGTGAGACAAATTAATTTATCATTTACATACCGTTTCAACAAACAAAAGAACGAAAGAGAAAAACCAAGACGTGAAGAAGGTGGTGAAGGTGATTTCATGGGAAGACCTTAATAGCATATTACAATAAAAAAGTCCCGATTATATCGGGACTTTTTATTGTAAGGTAAATAAATTTACGCTTCTTTGTTTTTGTTTCTTTTCTCTTTGATCAATTCTATGATAGCGCCGCCCAACCAATATTGAACGAATCCTACTAAGAAAATCATCAACCAAAAACCAATGGTTAAAATGGTCAAGAAAAGTAAAAAACCTAGGTACTGTTGAAATTCAAACATGATTTTTCCGGAATTTATGAATTCTTGTCAAAGATAATAGGAATATTTATTTTGAACAATTTATTATTAAATTATTTTGTGTGAATAGGATGCATTTAAAACCATTTTTTTACCTTAAAGTAGGCAAACATGAAAATAACAATTAAGATCATGATTCCCCAAATGATAAAGTAACCATTTTCCCACTCCAACTCAGGAAAATTTTTAAAATTCATACCATATACACCCACAATAAAAGTCAGCGGCAAGAAAAACATAGATACTACTGTTAAGGACTTCATTACTTCATTCATCTTATGATTCTGAGCCGAAAAGAAATAATTTGAAGCACTATCGAGCGTACCCAAATCGGATTCAATTTGTTCTAACAATTCTAAACATTTTTGATGAAGTCTTGAAAAGAACGAAAAATTCTCTTGTGCTATTGCATTAAAAACATTGTCATCCTTTATCGACTTAATCGAGTATAACGAATCGCGCAATGGAATAATAGATCGCTTCAAATAATTTAGATTGTCACGATGTTTTTCCAGATGTTCTAGGGTCTCAGGTTTAGTATTTACTTTAATTATAGTAATTAAATCATCTACCTTATCTTCCTCACTTTCTAACGTGATATAAAAATTCTCAATAATCGCATCCAGTAACAAATACAATAAGAAATCGGTGTTTTTAGTCCTAACTATTCCAGAATTGGTACGAATACGATCTCGAATATGTGTGAAAAAATCACTTCGCTTTTCTTGAAATGAAATTAGCACACGATCTTTTAATATAAAACTAATTTGTTCCACACTTATGTTGTCACTTCCCTTCATTGGCAACAAGGACTTCACATTAAAAAATAAAATATCACTGTACTCTTCTAATTTTGTGCGTTTGGAGGTATTCAAAATGTCGCCAATAATAAAATTATCTGCTCCAAATGTGTTGCCTATATATTGAATAATATGAGGATCATTTAGACCGTGAATATTTATCCAATTGACTTTTTCCGAATCAATATGCGATTCTATTGCCTCTGCAGCTATTTGATGAAATTCTGTTATGTCGTCTTGATTGTAAACAAACAACTGAATTTCGGTAACTGTATCGCTATGACTACCTGTGTATTCTAGAATAGAAGGCTGAACTTTCCGGCCTTTTTTGTATTTAATTTTTCTCAAAATCAATAAATTTTGACATAAAGATAGGAGTTTTTAAAAATGAGAAGTATTTTTACTCAAATTTATTTCAAATGCAAACGCTTTTCATCAACATTAAAGAATTGCTCCAGGTTCGTGAACACCCTTTAGAAAAAGTATCGGGTGAAGCAATGAAACACTTACCCAAAGTAGATCACGCTTATCTATTGATTGAAGATCAAATTATTACCGATTTTGGACCTATGGCTAAGTGCCCCACGCTACCCGCTGCAGAAGTGATTGATGCAACCGATCGTGTAATTTTGCCCACTTGGGTTGATAGCCACACTCATATTGTATATGCTGGAAATAGAATACAAGAATTTGTAGATCGCATCAATGGATTATCGTATGAGGAAATCGCTAGTCGTGGCGGTGGTATTTTAAATTCGGCAAAAAAACTAAATGAAACTTCTGAGGATGAATTATACGAGCAATCTAAAGTACGACTGCAAGAAATCATGCAACAAGGTACTGGTGCAGTTGAAATAAAATCTGGATATGGATTAACTGTAGAAGGCGAACTAAAAATGTTGCGGGTCATAAAACGACTTAAAGCCAATTATCCTATTGCTATTAAAGCCACATTTTTGGGGGCTCATGCATTTCCAGCAGCGTTTAAAGAAAATCATGCAGGATATATACAATTAGTTATCGATGAAATGTTGCCCAAAATTGCCGCAGAAAATTTAGCCGATTATATGGATGCCTTTCTAGAAACTGGATATTTTTCTGTAGAAGAAACCCAATTAATAATGGAAGCCGGCAAACAATTTGGATTGCTTCCAAAAATACATGTAAATCAGTTTACGGCGATTGGAGGAATAAAAGCCTGTGTTGAAATGGGTGCGCTTACGGTAGATCATTTAGAGATTGTTACTGAAGAAGATCTCTTGGCATTACAAAATAGTTTAACTATGCCTGTAGCTTTGCCGAGTTGCTCTTATTTCATTAGTATACCTTATACACCCGCTCGAAAATTAATCGATTCGGGTTTACCACTTGCTTTAGCCTCAGATTATAACCCGGGAACCACTCCTTCTGGTAATATGAATTTTGTGGTAGCTACCGCTTGTATTAAAATGAAAATGACGCCGGAAGAAGCCATCAATGCAGCTACACTCAATGGAGCTTATGCTATGGGTATTTCAGCAACTCATGGAAGTATTACAAAAGGGAAAAGAGCCAATATTATAGTAACCCAACCCTT
>JACCDK010835397.1_pt1 | contig 16580 bp, 9 predicted proteins | sample 7445871 | NCBI WGS metagenome assembly JACCDK01 (sample SAMN15323436, study PRJNA562643) | freshwater metagenome | isolation source: river surface water | place: USA:Blue River Watershed | collected 2017-08-15 | reverse complement strand
GTACCAACTTGAACAGTTCTACCATATTTTCTTGCCGCTGCAACCATTGCTTCTCCTTCTAAAACATCAACAGAAATAGGTTTCTGAACATACACATTCGCACCTTTTTTAACAGCTTCAATCATAGTTAGTGGATGCCAATGATCTGGTGTGCCTACCAAAACTATGTCAAATTGATTTTCAGCCAACATTTTATTGTAATCGCCGTACAAACGAGGAATTTTTGTTGTTTTAGCTCTTTCTGCAACTAATTTTCCTGCCTGATTAAGCATATTTCGATCCACATCACATAAGGCAACTACCTCTACAGGTGCAACTTGCATTAAACGAAATAAATCACTTTTCCCATACCAACCAGTTCCAATCAATCCCACTCGGATGGGTTTATTAGGATGAATTAAATCTAATCCATAAGCTCCAAAGTGCTGCATGGCCATTACGGCACTAGCTCCTTTTAGAAAATTTCTTCTGTTAATGTTAAATGTTTTCATTGGTTTAGAGAATTATATGACTTGTCACTGCATTTTTGGGTAAAGTTACAGTCGCAAATCGATTGGATATTTTAATAGTTATTTTTTGGTCTTCATTTGTTTCATTTTGCAGAATAATTGCAAAGCTTCCATCCGGTCTTTTAACAACCACCTGATTAATTCCATCTAATTTACTTGATTTAACTCTAATAGAATTGGGTACTATAAATTTACTCGCTTGAGCAATAATGTAGTAAGCCTGGTTTCTTTTTTGGATTGTATTACCTATAGTTAAAGCCCCTAAACATTCTGTGCATCCACCAGGAGAATGCATTTTTAATGCAGGATCATTACTTAAATTCCATTCTAAGGCTGTACGAGCATGATTTTGTAAACTTCCAATGATGATATTTTTGATATGCCAATTGAAATCTCCAGCAAAATCACCCTTTACTCCTGTCCATTGTTCAGTAAAAAATAATTCCTTATCTGGATGTAACGATTTCACTTTACTTAAAGCACTGATTTCCCCATTATATAAATGAAAGGCACTTCCATAAATATATTTTTTTGCAATTGGATCATTTAAGATTTCAATGGGGTAATCTGGATGATCAGCATTATGGTCGTATATTAAAATTTTAGTCTTTAAGCGATTTTTTTGAAAAGCAGGCCCTAAATGATTTTTGATAAATTCCGCTTGTGTTTTCGCAGGCATAAAAAGACTTGGATTATTTCCAGGATGTAAAGGCTCATTTTGTGGAGTTATAGCATAAATGTCTAGTCCATTTTTTGCCATTTCCTTTACATATTTCACAAAATATTCTGCATAGTTGGCGTAATATTCCGGTTTTAGTTCACCCCCTTTTGTTTCATTGTTAGTTTTCATCCATTTGGGTGGACTCCAAGGAGCTGCAATGAATTTAATTGTTGGGTTAATTGCTTTTATTTTTTTTAAAAGTGGGATCAAATAGGTTTTGTCTTTTTGAAGGGAGAAATTAGTCAATTGAGGATCTTTATTTTCCGCATATGAAAAAATTTCTTCATCCATATCAGAAGCAGCCATACTTAGTCGAATAACAGAAATACCAATTCCGTCATCATCTAGACTAAATAATTCTTGTAAGAGTTTATGTTGTTCCTCCTTAGTTAATTGCTCAATCATTTGAGCTGATGAACCCGTGAGGGTGTAGCCAAATCCATCAATCGATTGATATGTTTTAGCTGGATTAATCTCAATAATTTTAGAGGAATTTGGAGTATCTTTTAATAATTGATCCTCTATTCGATAAAGCATTTTTTGCTTATCTGGATATGAAATCCAAGTTTGAATATACTGTTGGGCAATAAGATTTTTGCCCAACAGTACGAATATAATTAATAAAAGTTTTCTTAGGATTTTCATTAGGTAATTTTAATCCTAAATATATCTTTTAATTATGAATTATAAGTGATGAATTATGAGTTTTTTTTCTTACGAGCTGCTAATTTATGATTGGAAACTGCTTCATGTTCATGAAGACCTATAATTTTTACAGTGCCACCAAAATGCTCATAATCGTGTTTAAAATGTTGAATATTTTCCATAACAGAATGGTCAACTAATTTTGTTTTTGTAAAATCGATTACTACATGAAAAGTAGGAGGAATTGCTTCTAATTTACGTTTAATTCCAAGGAAATTGGTAAATACGGCTGCTTCAGAAATCTCAACTAAATATTCGTCATCTGTAAAAGATACTTCTGTTGGAGCATTGAAAATAGCTTTCAATGGTTTTCCATTTATGATATTTACAATAATTTCAGTTAACATACCAGCACCTATACCTACCAATAAATCAACCCCTAAAGTGAAAATAATAGTGACAACAAATATTAATAATTGCTCCTTTCCTATTTCAAAGCTATGAATAAACTCTTTTGGATGAGCCAATTTAATACCAACGGTGATTAACATGGCAGCTAATGCCGTATTTGGAATCAATTCTATTAAATGTGAAGCCAATAATACAAAAGCTAAAATAAAGAAACCATGAAAAAAGTTGGCCCAACGTGTTTTTGCTCCATTTGCAATATTCGCGGAAGAACGAGCCACTTCTGAAATCATTGGTAAACCACCCAAAATAGCTGCAAATGAATTTCCGATACCAGTGGCAATTAAATCTTTATTTGCGTCCGATTTTCTTTTAAATGGATCCAACATGTCCATTGCCTTTACGGTTAATAAAGATTCTAAAGAACCAACTAGAGCAAACATAACAACATATTTTACAAATATGCCCGTTTGAGAAAATCCAGAAAAGTCAACATTCCATTTAATGTTATCCAATAAATTTCCAATATGTACTAAAGCATATTTAGGTTCAGTATGTTGAAAATCCATATATAACTCTGCAGGGATAGCAATTGCTAAAACAACTAATGGTGCAGGGATTTTTTTGATGATGGAATTATTTATTTTTGGCCAAAGCATCATAATAGCAAAACTTATTGCACCTATGATTGTTGCTCTTGGATCCATCTCTCGAATAAATTCAGGTATTGAAGCAAATAATTCCAATGGCTCCTTCCCTTTTGTTAAAGCTGGATTTACATCTAAAAATACAGGAATTTGTTTTCCAATGATGATTAAACCAATGGCTGCCAACATTCCATGAACAGCAGATAATGGGAAAAAGTCCATCAGTTTACCTAATTTAAATACTCCAAAAAGTATTTGAACAATTCCTGCTGCTACCATTGCACCCAATGCTAAATGCCATCCTAATTCTCCTCCTCCAAATTCACTTACTGCTCCTGCTACAATTACAATTAATCCTGCTGCAGGTCCCTTAATGGATAATCGTGAACCCATAAAAAGTGATACAACCATACCACCAATGATAGCTGTAACTAATCCCATGATTGGAGGGAAATCTGAAGCCTTGGCGATTCCCAAACTAAGGGGTAATGCTAATAAAAAAACAATGAAACCCGAAGTTGCATCACTCGCAAGGTTTTCTCTTAAACCTGCAAAGCCATCTTTTGGCAAATTTTGTGTTGATTTCATAAAGTATATAAAGTAAGTTTCTTAAAAATATCTATTTGAAAATTCTGAATGTGTTTTATAATGTGGTCCCATAAAAACCCTAGCATAAATGCGAATGGCTGATAATCCATCTAAAATAAAACTTAAGGAAATTAAAGATGCCAAAAGGTATTGATCCTCTCTAATATGCGTAAAGATGACATCTTCACCAATAAATGTTGGAGTAATGGGAAATCCTGTAATTCCTAAACAACAAATTAAAAATACAAAAGCAATTTTTGGGTGATTCGACACTAATCCTTGAAAGCGATTTAAACTAATTTTACCTTCTTGTTTAAACAATCTTTGTAAGGTAAAAGCTCCTAAAAATCCTGCAATAACGATTCCTGTTAAATAAATTCCAGTTTCTGTTAAATCATATTTTCCATTAATGCTTAAGGCCATAGCCACCCAAAAATGATTAAACACAATTAACCACCAACTCATTCGTACACTTCGTCTTTGTGTAAAAGATTTTAATACTAAAATAAGAGCTATCCCTGCGAAAATTTCAGGTAAATAGTGACTAAATGATGTTGATAATTGATCTTTTTGAATGAACAGATAAATGGCAATTCCATAAGTTAAAAGGAAACTGATGATTAATCGAGACCCATTTAAAAAATTAAATGTACTTCCAATTTTTTTCAAAGGATTCCATAAATATTGATACATAAAAGAATCCAAATTCCATTCTTTTAAACAAAGAATGTAAAGTGTATTTTGAATTTTGCTTGAAAAAGAATCTTCAATTGTTTTTCTACGAGGTTCAAAATCATAAAACTGTTCTCTGATTAAATAACTAACCACTGATGGCGATACCAATAATTGATAGGTTCTTAAAAAGGCATTTCCCGCAAAATGGAATAAGGCCAAATTTTCAAATCCTAATGCTATTTCTAAAAATATCAATCCAATTTGTGCTAAAGAGGCATATGCAATTTGACTTTTGACAGAGGATTGCACTCGTGCAATACCTGTAACAATCAATGCTGTTATAACACCGACAGAAGCAATTGCTATTCTTACGGAAGTTTGATATTCCCAAAATGGAAATGTTCGAATCAATAAAAATACCCCAATATGAACTGAAAGTGAACCATAAAAAATTGCTGAAGATGGTGTCGGTCCTTCCATTGCTCTTGGTAGCCAAGATGAAAAGGGCATTTGCGCTGATTTTGCCATGGCTGAAAGTAAAAACATACAGCTGATGAACACTCCAATTAGAGAATGTGCATTTAAATGCTCATGGACTAATTCTGCATTATTGAGTTGGAAAAATGTGATATTTTGATGCCAAAGGTGATGACTCGCCCACATGGCCAAAATAATACCAACATCAGCTACTCGATAAATGGAAAATACTTTTACTGCATTTTTAACAGGTAAATACCTCTCTCTGTAAAATGAAATCAATAAAAAGGAGGAAATACCGAGTACTTCCCATCCAATAAATAATGTTTCCAAATTACCCGATAGGATAATTAAACAATATCCCAAAAAGAAAAATAAGGTGGTATTAAAAAAGCGTTTATAACCATTTTCACGATGTAAATAATAGCGTGAATAAAGTGTCACCAAAAACGTTAAAATTGAACCTACTAACAAATAAACTGCAGTTACTCGATCAAATAAAAAGTCTATTTGAAAAATATATTCAGGATTTTGATACAAAATCAATTCTTTAATTTGTAACGTTTCAGCTCCTTTAATAATCCAAAATAGGATAAAAATTGTTGCCAAACTTAACTGAATACCCACGGTGCTAAATGCCCAAGTAGAAATGACTTTTTCATTTTTCTTGGGTAATACCAAACTGATTATAAATCCAATCAGAGGTACCAAAATGAAATATGGAATAATATTTTGCATGATTTAAACCTGATTAAATAAATAAACTGGGAAATTTTCTTGGTGACTTTCTAATAGTTTCTCCAAATCATCAATAACATCTAATTTTTTTATTAATGGCTCATACAAAGTGAATTCACCATTTTTGAAAACAAATGTTTGTTTTGATTCTGGATGAATGGCTACTAAAACAACCCATTCATTAATAAACCATTCATACGTTTCTTCGTTACGTTGAATAACATTTAAAACTACTTCCGGAAAGTGTTCAACCATTAATAACAAACGGATGGGGTCGTGCACCTCCGTCATTTGAGCAGGTAATCCGGGTCTTAAATCTCCATCAATACCATTTGCTACCCCCAATAATCCCATCACATTATGTGGTAATTTGGTGCCAGCTCCCAGTTTTTCTTGATCAACTCTTGAAAAATAATATTCTAAATTGATACCCCCACATACAGGTGCTGCTGCCTTTAAGATATTGAATAAATAATTTCCCTCAGGATCAACCTGATAATCAAACGAATTTAAAAATGATCTACGATCTAAAAATAATCCTTTAGATAATTCTCTTTTGCCAACTAAACATAATGCATTGGTTGCATGATTTAATTCTGGACGAGGCTCAAATAAGGAAACAGAACGTTTACGAATCAAGTCATGAATTTGATTTGGCTCCAAATGCGTATCAATCGATTCAAATCTTCTAGAACGTTCTTTTGCATTTGCATCTAGAGCATTTCTAAAAGTGATTTGATGGTTTTCATGTTGAATTTTATAAATCGGATTTGTAATTTCTTCATCATAAAAAACAAGATCATCTCGCGTTGTATCGTGCAAGGCTCCAACAAAAATGGTTGTGTCTGGAATACTAATTCCTCTATCTTTTAAAATAACACGAACTTCTTTTTTGTTTGCCATCTGACTCACCACTCGAGCATTTACTGACCCTGCTCTACCCGAACATGCACCACAATCATAAGCAGCATAATGTGGATTGTTTACCGAGCTTGCTCCATGTCCAACCACATAAACAATATCCGCAAATTGTTTAACCAAACCGATACTTTTTAAAAGTGACTCTACTCGATTAGCCATTTCCTCCAACTTAAATCCTACTTGCAATTGATTTTGCTGTGATTCTAGTTCGTCAAAATCAATTTTCAGTGTTGAAAATTTATCAATATGACGTAAAGATGAAGCCGTAGCAGGACTCATTCCTGGTTTAAAGATATTGGCAAACAATTTTATTGCCGACCAAAATCCAAGAGTCTGTGACATAATCCAACCTGTGTAAAAATTGTGATTATGCTTTGAAAAATGTAGATCTTTTTTGCGCTCGAGTCCATCGCCAATTTCCTTTATTAGATAGTTAGGAGTAACTGGAGCTGGACAAAGTTTTGTCAAAAATTTTCCTCCAACTGGTTGATAGAAGAACTCTACATTAAAAAAACCGGGTGTGCCGTAAGTGTCACAATTAGGATCAAAATGTTCTAAATGTCTTCTTAAAGAACATTCACGGTCGTCAATACAAAATATACCCTGAAAACTTTTATTGGCACTTTTAAAGACATTTGGCTTGTTTAGTTGAAGTCCAGCTAATACTTGATCATAAAAGGTCCATTCAAATGCCTCCTGCCAAAGAGAAAGGACTTCCATGTATTCGGAATATTCAACTTTTGCATGAAATAGAGATATTTGTCCTTCCAAGACATTTTCAATGGCTTGCCATTTTCCCTCCCCTAAAACAAAATTTAAATTGTCAATTTCAAGGATTAATTCTACATGAATTAAGTCCTTCAGTTGAATTTTTCTTGTATCTAATAAACTTTGAGGTAGGTCTTCAACAGTTGAAACCATCCCTGACCATCCTTGGTGTGCAAATTGCTGATCAAATAAATATTGCTCATAATATTCCGAATTATTTCCAACAAGAATTTTCAATAAATCAGTGATTTGTAAGGATTCATTGAGTAATAATTTTCGTGTCTTTTTAGAGCGAAAAATACTAGAAAAACTATTTTTTTCAAGAGTTCTAAGAGCTTGTAAAAAACCTAAGTTTTCAATTGGGAAATTCCAAATAGCAATGCCCTGATCTAAAAAATTAGCAATTAATCGAAATAATTCAGGATGAATAAGTGAATCTAAATCTATGCCTAATTTATTTTTCCATAAACCTCTTAAACTTCCAACTCTTGGTTCATAGGTTACATAATAAGATTCATTTAGCAATTTATTTTTCCAAATAGTGGATTGATTTACTTTTTTTACTTCTAATTGCTTATTTAAAATAGTAGCATCAATTCTACCTGATTGATATAAATTTCTAAATTCTTCCAATGATAAATAGACTTGATAGCCTAATTGTTCATTGGCTGTTTGCAAGGCTTCATGAAAAGGTAAATGTTGAAACGCATGCAAGGTATTGTGGTGCACAAAATCCATTAATGGTGCTTGTGCAGGCAAAAAGTGCTTTAAATGATGTAGCACTTCTTGTTCATTAAATGCGGATATAATCATATTCTTCTAGGAATAATTGCTTTTATTTCGGATTATTTTATCCTAATTATTTGTGTTAATCTTTAAAAAAAGATTTGATCACAGTCGCAAATTCCTAAAAACAATAAATAATGGTTGAGGATAAACCTGAAAATATAAGAAATTTCCAAGGCTATTTTTTTGTACTTTATCAAGATTATGTGTAAATAATTTAGATGAATTATTTACACTCAATAAAGGCAATTCGAGAATAGAATCATCTTCACTTTCGTTGATATCTTCTTCTTCAAAAAAGAAGCTAAAGTTGTTATTAGTGTTTTCTTTAGAGCTTTTTTTGATGATAGCATCTTTAGAAATGCCTTCTGAACTTACAGAAAATCCATATGCTTTGCCTAGGTTTAGCGAATTGCCAATCACAGACAAAAATATTATGAACCATATGGATTTTCTAAGTTTCATTCCCTAAATATATAAATCAAAATTCATAACTCATAATTCATAATTTGATTTTACTTTTTAAGTGAACTCAAGTACTCAACTACATCCCTAATTTCTCTTTTGGTCAGCAATGATCCCATTGGTGGCATACCAGATGGATAGTTTTCTCTACTTTTAATTCTACTTAATTCGATCTTTAATGGTTCTGCATCACCTGTTTTTAAACGGATCTCGTGTTCATTTTCTGACATAAGTGTCCCCGTTACCTCTTCACCATTTGTAAGTTTTACTGTTACAGATCCATATCCAGGCGCAATTCGTGCACTTGGCTCAATCAATGCTTGTAAAATTTGCTCCCTTGTTAACCTTCCACCAACACCTTTCAATGAGGGACCAACTTCTCCTCCTTGTCCCCCTGCATTATGACAGCGAATACACTCTGCTGATTGATTTCTTAAAAATACATTGTTACCAGCTTGAATATCTCCTCCAAATAATGCATCCATGAATTCATCCATTGGGCTTCCTGAATTTGTTTTTAAGGCATCCAATTTTGCAATTAATTTTTCATTATTCGACTGCATTACAGCTTCAACTAAATCCAATTTAATTTCCTTTGGTAATTCTTTTTTAACCATTCGATCAATTAAATCGCTAAATGTTTTTTCCGTTTTTGCAGCAGGAATTTTACCCAAACTTTGCAATGTACTTTGTTTTTCACCTAAACTTCCATTGGCTAAAATTGGTTCAATAATGCCTGGGAGTTGTTTCTCATCAATGTTGATTTTATTTAAACTTCCCAAAGCTGTACTTCTCACATTTTTGTCCGTATCATCAATTCCTTTTTGCACCAAAATTGATATATTAGGGTCGTTTAAGGCAATTAACGAATTTAAAAATGCCAAACGAACTTTTGGATTTTTATGATTTAAAAATAATTGAGTTTCCTCTGCTCGGTAACCTTGAATGCCAATTTCTCCAATTAATTTGGCTGTTGAAATTAAAACCTCTGGATTAGCACTGCTTAAAAATTGTCCAAGTTTAGGTTGGATAATTCCTGCCACATCCGCCGGATTACGCTCTAATTTTCCACGATGTCTTCCATCAACTCGGTCCATTAAAGAAGGATTTGCCCACGAACCTAATGTAGCAATGGCCTCTGCCCTAACGACATCTGTGATGTCGTTTCTTTCAGCAAATTGAACAAGCGTTTGAATTTCTCCTTTTCCTCCTACTCGTAAACAAGCATTGATTGCTCTACGAAGAATCACTTCAGATGTAAATCTTTTATCATTTAAAACATTAGCCAATGCAGGTAAAGCTTCAGGAATAGATTCATCATCATTGATGGCACGTGCAGCCTCAGCTACAATATATTCATCGGAATCTTTCAAAAATTCTGCTACCAATGGACTTTTCATTCTTCTTAAGACCAATACAGCTGCAATACGTAAACTTTTGTTAGCTGAATTTTTTAAAGATACCATTTGATCAGCAACTCCGATTCGACTTAATGCCAGAACAGCTGCATGACGAATGTAAACATCTTCATCATTATTTTTTTGAACAAGATTTAATAAAGCCTGAACGGCTTTTGTCGATTGAATTCGACCCAATGCTTGTGCTGCAAAAAATTGAACTCTTGGATTCGGATTCGAAACATTGGCAATCAATTGATCTTCCGCACCTTTGTCAAACAAATCACCTAATACTTTAGCGGCTTGAGCTTTAATTTCATCATCTGCATCTGTTAACAAGGCATATAATTCTTGTCCAATGGCAGCATGTTTTTCAGCTTGCTGACCAATTCCCCAAATACCATGAATTCTGGCTAATTGGTTTTCGCGTTGTTCAATTGCTTTTTTTAACGTTTTTGTCCCTTCCTCTTTTCTTTTTACTAATTCAAATTGAGCTTTTTGACGAATTCGATAATCATTGTAGAATAATAAATCATACAATTGATCAATCGTTTGAACAGAATAATTTTGCTGCATGAGCTGTTCTGTTCTTTTTCTTTCGTCTGCTAAATCTTTTTCTTGATCTGTTACATCAATTTTCCAAATACGTCCAAAGTTTTTAGTGTCCCATCCAAATACCCAATCGGCCGCATATAATGCTCCATCGGCTCCAAATCGAATGCCAGTTGGTAAAATACCACTTGTGACATCTACTTCTGAATTGAAATCGAAACTTGCCCCTTTAGGTTTTAAATCGAACGACCAAATGTGTGAAACGGTTGGTGCTCCAACAAATTCTACTAAAAAGAACTTGTTTGTCCATTTTTTGCCTAAAGCTGTACCAGGATTAAAGACCATTCCTGTAGGCCCATTGTGGTAATTTCGGATTGGTGGAATGATATAGGCTGCTTGTCCATCCCAACGTGGTTTATACAATTTTTCATCCATCCAAACTTTGTATAAATTATTACTTGGGTCTGTATACTTTCCATATTGCCAATTGGATCTCCAGCCAGCATCAGAACCTTCAACCACATGCACTAAACGTTCACTTTCTCCAGGGTGATCCCCATCGTTATCAGAACTGATCAAATTTCCATAATGATCAAATACAAATTCATGTGTATTTCGTAAACCCGAGGCAAAAACTTCAAAATTTGTCCCATCAGGATTTGAACGAACGATTACCCCAGAATTCGCATGTTTAAAATTCTTACCATCTACACTTGTAATATTAGCTCCAATATCTCCAATTTGCCAATAAATTTTTCCATCTGGACCTTCTGTTACGCCCGACATTCCATGTCCACTAAATCCAACGTGAACTGCATAACCATGAGAAATGGAAGTTGGATTAGTTAAAATACCTTTCTTGCTTTTATTGTCTAAACGCCATAAATCAGGACCAACAGCTGCAAAAGCATCATTTTTTCGAATTAATATTCCTCCAGTTACATCGGTTACTTCATCATTAAATCCATTGAAAATTCGAGTTGAACGATCTGCAAATCCATCTTTGTCGGTATCTTCAATTTTCCAGATTTCTTCTTTTTCAACAGCTAAATCTTTCCAATCGTGTGAACCGTCGCCATTTAAATCTTGTAACCACTTATTTTTATCTGAGTTTTCTGGAGCGAAGATTTTATGTAAAAAAGCTCTTCTGTCCTCAACAGATTGAAGGCCAATGGACTCTGTCATCCAATCTCTGTGTCCACGAATATCAAATTCAGAATTTTTCTGACGATTGGTTCTTGCAACGTAAACTGCCCCTTGATCATCCATGTCGATTGTAACAGGATCAGGTGCTAAGGAATCGGATGCCCATCTTGTGATTTGAAGTCCTTTTGCAATTTTAATTGGCAATTTTTCCTTGGCAGCTTGCGCTTTTTGCGCAATATTTTCTGGATCTTCTAAAATGATTCGATACGTTTCCTTGTCTTGTCGATTCAAACAAGAAAAGGTGAATATTGGCGTGGCCAATAGGATGTAAATGACTTTTTTCATAATTATTGTTCTTCATCCATCATACTTCTGCGTTGTTTTGCAGCTTGTTTGGTGGTTTTAAATCGGTAATTAAATGTTAAATTGATCGAGCGCAAGCGTCCTTGCATATTTGCTTTTGTATAAAATCCATCACCAAAAGTTTCACTTCTCATGATTCTTGAGTTGAAAACATCTAATAGGTTTATGGTTAGTGTTCCATTTCCTTTCATAATATCTTGGCTCATGGATAGATCCATCCAAGCCATTTCACCCCTCGTCCCTTGAGCTGTTTTTTGAGGTGCTTCATAATTGGCTCTTACTTGAAAATCTATTTTCGAGGCAATTTTAAATCTTGAAGTATGTCTTACAAACCAAGAATTGGTATTGGTTACAAAGTTTTGATTGATATTACTTGCATTGATATGTGCAGAAAAGATATTGAAGCTTAAATCAGCTTTCCAAACCTTAGAAAAGGTTTTACTTCCTGTAAATTCAGCACCCATTGATTCCTCATTGGCTATATTTTGTGGCAAGGTTTTCGAGAATCCATTTGCATCCACTGTACGAATTCGCTCTATTTTACCAGTAGTATAGCGGTAATAAACGGAGGAGCTGATACTTCCTGAATCATAAAATCTGATTTTTCCTAGATCAAATGATTCTGTAAATTGTGGATTTAGGTTTGGATTACCAGAAAAGAAATTTCGGTTGTCAGAAAATGTTACGAATGGACTTAAATCATTATAGGTAGGTCTTCTCACCCTTCTAGAATAGGATAATTGGTAAGAGTTATCAGGACTAACTGAATAGGTGAAATGTGCGCTCGGGAAAAGATTTGAATAGTTTCTTGGATTTTTTTCTCCAGTTAATTGTAATTCTGTTTGAATATCTGTTAACTCACCTCTTAATCCAAATTGGTAAGAAATTTTTTTAGCCTTATTCCCAATGATGGCATATGCTGCTGTAATATTTTCTTTGTAATCAAATAAGTTTTTCAATCCAGAAACATAATTAAAATTCCCATTTGAATCTTTTTCTTTTACCCAATAATCATTAATCATATCCCTAAAACTGGTTCGTAAGCCAGTTTCAATTTTAGCATCTTTGGAGATGGGATTAACATAATCTGCTTGTAAAATCCATTGGTGTTCAAATTCATCATTGATAGAAGTTTGAACTTTTGAATTAGTCGTATATGGACTTCCATCTGCATATTTACTTACTTGTGTAAATAATTGATCAGATTTTTCCCAATAATCAAGGTAGCGTAAATCTGCTGAAAACTCTTTTCCTTTTTTAACAAAAGATTTTTTAAAAGTTAAGGCATATTCTGCATTTGGTTCTGCCTCTTTTTCGTCCTGTTGTCGATCTGTAATGCTATATAAATTCAATTTAGAGCTTTTAAAATCTTCATAATGAAAATCTGAAATGCGTCGTACATCTGTTCGTCTAAAAATATAAGATCCAGTTAAAATCGTTTTTTCATTGAAGTAATAGTCGGCTCCACCTCTGATATTGTTAACTAAACCTCTTACATTATTGGCATTATTTTGTTGTAAATAATTGGTGCCACCGTCTGCATTTTTAACTTCTTGATAGATATCAGATCTCCCTGGAGTTCTGCGATAAAAGAGGCCATAATTAATAAAAAAATTCAATTTGTTTTTTCTGTAATTTAAAATGGCAGTTCCTCCAAAATTTTCAGGATAACCTAAATTAAGTTCATAAGCGGCATTAAATCCTTGATTTTGATTTTTCTTTAAAATAATATTGATAATACCAGCCATTCCTTCTGCCTCGTAACGGGCAGATGGATTGGTTATAATTTCAACCTTTTCAATCATATTTCCTTGTAAAGAAGATAGACCTGAGCTACCGTTTGTTCCTAATAGTGTGGAAGGTTTACCATCAATTAAAATTCGTACGTTTTCACTACCTCTCAGTCGAACACTTCCCTCTCCATCTACTTGAATAGAAGGTAAATTTCCTAAAATTTCTGCAGCACTTGCCCCTTTATTCGCTAAATCAGTTCCGATATTAAAAGTTCGTTTGTCTAAAGCCAATTCCATAGAGGATTTTTGACTTTTAATGGTTACTTCTTGTAAAGTTTTATTTGACGTTTTAACTTGAATTGTACCTAAATTTTGAGAACTTTTTTCCTTAGTTATCGAAATGCTTTTTAATTGAAGCGGTTCAAAACCAATACTTTCAATAAGAATATCATATACTCCGGTTGGTAAATCAATTGAAAATGTTCCTTTTTCATTACTAATGCCTCCAGTAACTAATTTCGAAGGATTTCCAGAAAAAATGCGCACACTGGTAAATGGAATTGGGTTTTTCGTGCTTTCTTCAATAACCGTACCTTGAAGTTTACCTTTGGTTTGATTTTGAGCTATAATTGAAAATGTACTTAAAAGAAAAAAGAGTATACTTAAACGAAATTTCATAAACAGGTTTTAATCTACTAATATAGAAAGGCAATTTCATTAATTTTATAATGATTTATCATTTTTGTAGGATATTTTTTCCATTTGGTCTAATATTCTCATTGAAAAATTAAATTCTCTTTACCTTTGAAAATAAATAAATCCTAAATGAAAAAGAAAAACTTAATCTCTTTAACCATTGCTTTTGCATTCTTGGTTCTCAGTGTCTCAGGTATCCTACTTTGGGTTAAACAAAAGGCACATCCTATTGAAATGGCCCACACTATATTTGGATTATTGTTTGTGGGTTTTGCTATTTTTCATATTGTGAATAACTGGGATTCTATTGCTGGTTATTCAAAAAGTAGAAAAACAGGTAGTATTCAAAAAGAATTTATTTGGGCAGGGATAATAGCCTTAGTTCTTTTGGTTGGTGCTTTAACTGAAGTTTTAGAACCTGTAGCTGAATTTGGTAGAATTTTTGCTAAAGGTGGAAAGCCTAAAAATTTCGTTGTGCAGTTTGAGGAGAAAAAGACTAATGAGAAAGGAATTGGAAATGATATTTTTGTAATGGTTCAGAAAAAACAAGAAGATCCTTTTTCTAAAATAGCTGTTTCCTTACAAGACACAACTGGTAAATTGATTCAACAAGTGTTAGAATTTAATCCAAAGGCTGAAGGTCCACAACCAAATGTAATGATAAGCTCAAAAGCAGATTTACATGGTCCATTTGACTTGGTAGTTGAATTAAGTAATATGAAGGAGGCTTCTAAGGAAAAATATCGTATTTCTTCGGCTGATAAAGGCGTACAACGAGTTCATTTATCAGAGGCATCTAAATTGCAACAAGTATTGTTTGAAGTAAAATAGTATTTAGTCATAAAATTGTTGAAAAAAGCAGACCATTTGGTCTGCTTTTTTTGTTTTGTTTAGGTCAATAAACCTTTGTAAAACACATTTAATTATGTAAATTTAAAGCTATGATGAATCTAACAAATTTCCATTTTGAGGCCATATTTAAAGAAGCAGCGATTGGCATTTTGTTAACAGATGCAAAGAGTGTCATTCTTACTTCAAATGTGTTCATTGATAAATTATTTGGGTATGAACCCAATGAATTAATTGGTCAAAATGTTTCTGTTCTCATTCCGAATCATTTAAAAGAGCGTCACGCCAATCATCAGGAAAAGTTTTTAAAAGATCCAGTTGTTCGACCAATGGGTGTTGGTTTGGATTTGAAAGCCAAACGTAAAGATGGTTCATTGTTTCCTGTTGAAATTAGTTTAAATCATTTTAAAGAGAAGGACAATATGTATTTTATTGCCTTTATTAGTGACGTTACTCTAAAACGAAAAGTGGAAATGGAATTGATTTTGAAAAATCAAGAAATCAATCAATTAAATGAATCCTTGGAGGAAGAAGTAAAATTAAGAACCCAAGCTTTACAAAATACCTTAGAAAAATTAGAAGCTAATGCTGTAGAACTTGAAATGGCATTACAGAAGGAAAAAGAATTAGGTGATTTAAAAACTCGATTTGTTTCCATGGCATCTCATGAATTTAGAACTCCACTTACCTCTATTTTAACTTCGGCATCTTTACTTGAAAAATATGAAAAACAGGAAGATCAGCCAAAAAGAAATCAACATATCAATCGAATCAAGTCTTCTGTCTATCATTTGACTGAAATTCTGGAAGAATTTTTATCAGTAGGAAAATTGGAATCTGGCAAGGTTGAAATACATATGAGTTCATTGGCCTTAAATGAGTTTATTGAAGATTTGTTGGTTGATTTAAGACCATATGAAAGTATAAATCAACACATTAATTTTCAAATAAATGAAGATGTTTTATGGACCTCTGATTTTTCAATTTTACGTAAAATATTAATTAATGGTTTATCAAATTCCTTGAAATTTTCCCAAAAAGATGTTTTTTTAAATATTTTGGTTTCGGAGAAACAATTGGAAATACGAATCAAAGATCAAGGTATTGGTATAAGTATAGAAGATCAAAAGCATTTATTTGAGCGATTTTTTAGAGGATCGAATGCAACAGTCATTCCTGGGACAGGACTTGGTCTGCATCTAATTGATCGTTACGTTAAATTGTTGAATGGAAATTTAGAAATCAAAAGTGAAATAGATAAAGGAACAGAATTAATCATTCGGTTGAATAATTTATAAGGATGAAAACAAGAATTGTTATTATTGAGGATAGTGAAGATATACGTGAAAACACAGCAGAATTATTAGAGTTGTCGGGTTTTGAAGTTTTGAAAGCAGCTGATGGTCTTGAAGGTGTACGACTCGTTAAATCAGACAAACCGGATCTTATTATATGTGACATTATGATGCCTCACTTGGATGGCTTTGGTGTATTAC
>JACCDK010288721.1_pt1 | contig 16584 bp, 15 predicted proteins | sample 7445871 | NCBI WGS metagenome assembly JACCDK01 (sample SAMN15323436, study PRJNA562643) | freshwater metagenome | isolation source: river surface water | place: USA:Blue River Watershed | collected 2017-08-15 | reverse complement strand
GAGACTGTACGGGTAGGTCGTAAAGACAAGAGACAGTCCAGACTACAAACTGGAAACAGGCAGCGAAAGCTGTAGTAGTAAGCATAATCCTTTGGTCCCAGGTTCAAGTCCTGGTGGGCCCACCAATAGTGGAAAAGCCACTGATTTCGGTCAGTGGCTTTTTTCATATTGGAGAGTAAATTTCTTTTCCCGAAACAGAAACCAGTGAATGCCACACTGAGCCGTTAGATAGTCCGGACTCTTCAAACATACGATTGCAGAAGCCCAATGCTGACCCGGCTTCAAGTGCCTCTGCGATGTCTTCGCCGGGAAGTAAGAATGGTGCACCAAATAGAATTCAAATAGATTTGGAAAGCGATGCGAAATATCTATTTGAAATCTTTGGCTTGCGTAGATTTCAGGAAATTTGTCCGGACACTATTGGATCCGAACTCAATTATTCTCATGATCCAAAGTGCATGCCGCCATTTACATGCATGACTTGGCCGGTAATGAACTTACCTTCATCTGATACCAAAAAGCCAACCATGGCTGCAATGTCGTGGGCTTCGCCTTTATGTCCCAGCATGGTTTCCATGCCGTAGGGGTGGTGAGGAATGTTGCCTGTTTCGGGAGCTCTGACTGTGTCTATGGGACCAGGTGCAATGCAGTTCACCGTAATTTGTTGCTCACCCAACTCAATGGCTAACGAACGGGCCAAGCCAACCAAGCCGGCCTTGGAGGCTACTACGTGAGCTCTATGGCTAGAGCCTCTGAATGCTGAAACACCCGACACATAAACCAACCGACCCATCTTGGGTTTCATGTGGGGAACCACTGCTTTGCTGCAAAGAAAGGCAGCATCTAAGTTCGTGCCCATCACCTCACGCCATTCCTTTAGAGAAGTATCTAAAAGTGAGTTGACTCTTCGTATGCCCGCACAGTGAACAAATATATCTACGCCTCCAAATTGCGAAACAGTTTGCTTGACCATTTCTGTCACATTGTCTTCATCGGCAATGTTGGCAGCAAAGTGAAAAGCTTTTCCATTGAACTCAGCAATGAGAGCAAGTGTTTTTTCTGAGTCAGCATCTTTTTGCCGACTGTTGATGCAAACGTTGGCACCCAGTTTGGCCAGGTGTAGTGCTACACCTCTTCCAATGTTGCGAGTCCCACCGGTAATTAGCGCGGTTCTTCCGCTCAGGGGCAATGTGGCGTTCATGTGGGTCCTTGTAAGCTAAGCCTCGCCCTTAGGCGGGTTGTGCTGAGTTGATTAGCTGATCCAAAGCATTTGCATCTAAGTTTTCAAGATTCCAAAGCGCATCCAGCAATCGTGCTGTAGGTGCTGAGCCTATGACTGGCTCTAACAAATCTTTGGCTTTTTCGTGAATTTCTGACCTTGGCATGGGGTCGCCCCAAGTGCCGCGCACGTGTTGCACATGTTTACGCAAAGTTTTTTCATCGTGCGTGGTCATGGTCACAATGGCTTGTCTTCCGCCAGACTTCATCAATGACTCGCTGGCAATCAGTTGAATTTTGCTGCGAATGTTGCGTACTCTGGGATCGTCCATTCGGCTGTAATCGTGCACCGAATCAAAAGTTAATTTTCGATCAACCAGATAAAGCGCTACCAAGTGCTGCAGACAAATATTGGGCATGTCGCGGTTGTCGACAATGAACGCTTCATCATATCTAATTTCAACACTGATGGATTTAATTTGATCCATGGTAGGCAAAGTTGGCAGCAAGGCTTGCACGCAATCTAAGGGCGCCTGCGCTGGCGACCCAACACACCATTTTTTAATGTTAGATCCCAAAATTTCGCGGCCTAAAACCAATGGCGGCTCCATGCTGCGTCCTTTTGCAGGTTGCGCACGCGCTTGAAACAAAGTTCGTGGGCCCTCTAAAGCTTCTTCAAGACCCGTCCATCCAGACTGCACCAACAAGGTGGAAGTGATGGCGTTTTTGGCCCCCATGGCGCCAAACACATAGGCCTTTTGAATATGGTCGTGCTCGGCCATCCAACAGCCCAAGCCCGAAGATTCATGAGCAAGGTATGAAATGAGACGTCGTACTTGTGCGCTGTCAAAATTGGCCAGCACACTGGCGCATGCGCCTGAGCCAAAGACAGCGCCCATGGCATGTGAAGAGGTGCCTGCATTGTTCAAAGCCATGGCGCCAAGCGCTTCAGTCAGTCTGGGCCCAACGTCGTAGCCCGCGCAGACAGCACGGATGAAATCCATGCCACCTTTCTTTTCTCTTTGCGCCATGGCCATGGCCGTTGGCACAATGCCGCAGCCTGGGTGCGTAATGGATGTCTCGTGTGAGTCATCCGTTTCGTCAGCGTGCGCCAACATGGCGTTGAACATGGCTGCCCAGTAGGCAGGGTAGCGTTTGCTTTGGCCAAACACAGTGGCTTCAGGCAAGCCTTCAAACGAAGGTAATGCTTTGAATGATCTTTTTCCTACATCCAATGCTGTACCAGAAATCATGGCGGCAATGGTGTCCACAATGTGGTGCTTGGCTTTTTCAATGGTCTTGTCGTCCAATTGAACATGGCGCGCTTCATCCAAAAATGCGCAAAGATGGTTTGTAATTTGAGTCATGATGGACGAATGAATTAGAAAATATCTGAGTTGAAATTATTCAACCTTCAAGCCAGTGCTGCGTGTTAAAGCTTCCCATTGCTGACCATCTTTTTCAAAGAAAACTTTGAGTGCTTCAAGGTTCGGAAAAATAGAAGCGGTTGAGCCATCTGAGTCAAGGCGTTTCTTGTACTCATCAGACACCAAAACTTTGTTCATTTCTGAATGAAGTTGAGCCAGCAATGCAGGCGGTGTACTGGCAGGTGCGTACAGTGCCACAAAGCCCACAATGTTGGGATAAGTTGGCAATACTTCGTTAACACCAGGAACATCGGGTGTAACTTTATTACGCGCGTGACCAGCCACTGCCAATGACTTTAAGCGGCCTTGCTTGACCAGTGGCGTAGAGCTTTGCACGGACATGATGGCCATGTCGACTTGTTTGCTGGCCAATGCAGCAAGCAAATCGGGCCCGCCTTTGTAAGCGACTGGCACGCCTTTAATTTTGGCCGATTGTTCCATGGCCACGCCTAGGAAATGGCCTAAGCTGCCATTGCCGCCAAAGGCCCAAGAAAGTGTGTTGGGCGAAGTGCGCGCAGCCGCCAGGTATTCAGTCAGGGTGTTGTATTTGCTTTCGCCTGGCACAATGAAGGCGTAGGGAAACGTGCACAAGTAGGCTACCGGCACAAAATCTTTGTAGGCGTCATATCCAGAGTTGCGAACCATGACGGGGTTGGCGTAGTGGTTCACACTGGTGACCAAAAGCTGCAATTCTCCAGAGGCGCTGACTGGCGATTTTGCAACTTGAACTGCCGCAATGTTGCCGCCTGCACCTGGCTTGTTTTCAACAATGACGGCAGCGCCGGCATTGCGAGTTAAGTTTTCGGCCACTGCTCTGGCCAAGCCATCAACTCCACCACCTGGCGAAAATGGAACAACCAAGCGGAATTTTTTATTGGTCAGAGGTTTGGCTTCTTGCGCGTTTGCAATTTGAGGCAAGCCTAGATTGATCAGTCCGCACAATAGAGCCAAACTAAAGACTCTGCGGGGGGAGGCAACAGATGTTCGAAATACAAGTTTCATGGTGTCGTTATCCGAAATTGATTGACCAAACTTCATATTACAGAGAAAGCCAACTTGCCCCATTAGGGTAAATCTGATTTCCGACGGCCAAGTGAATTTGGCTCACATCATGAAACGATTTTCGCCATTTAAGCTTTGTATTAGGTACTTCGGGATGGTGATAAAGCAAGCTTAATCGGCATCAAAAGGAAATTCTGATAGCAGTACTTGATATTCTGGTTCGTTGTCTATTTGCATAGTCTCTAAAAATCTAACTACTGCGTTGTAAAACGAAATAATCAAAACAAGATCGGTTAGCGATTCGTTGTCAAGATGAGCTTTGAGGACTGTAAATGTGGAATCTGTTATTGAGAAATTGTTGGTCATTTCGCGCGAAGCACGCAATACTGCTTGAGTAAGCTCATCAAGATTGGTAGCCGTTCCTTTTGTTTCTTTTGCTACTGCACGAATATCTTCATCACTTACACCAAAGTCTCTGCCGATTTTGATGTGATGCGTGTACTCGTAAACGCAACGGGTCATGTATCCAATTTGCAGAATAGCCATTTCTCGTAGCCGAGAATTCAAAGGGCTTTCAAACCTAATGTACTGCCCCATAGTGTGAAAGGCAGTGGCACCTTTGGGGCTTTGACTCATCAATCGCAATAAGTTGATATTCCGTTTTAGTAAGTGCTTGTGCTCTGGTGCCAAATCTGTCACATCAAGGTAAGGAAGTCGCGCCATAGGGTAGTACCTGGTTATTACTGGTTGAGAAAAAATTGATTGCAACCTATCATGTTTAAAAAATCAATCAGATGTCAAGAGTATTTATCTACGGTTTTATCGGAGGCAAATTCATGCGTCGTAATTTAATAGTCCTTAGCTTGGCATGCTTGAGCTTATTTTCAATGCATGCAGTAGCCCAAGAATTTCCCAATAAAACAATTCGAATCATCAACCCGTTTCCTGGGGGGCCTACAGACAGTTTTGCGCGATTAATCGCATCCAAACTTCAATCAGGTTTGAAACAGGCGGTCATCGTTGATGCAAAACCTGGAGCTGGCGGTACGATTGCTGTCGTAGCTGCAGCAAAGGCTGCTCCTGACGGATACACCCTGTTAATTACCTCTGCTTCAACACAAATTGTTCAGCCTGTAGTTCGGAAATCCATCCCATACGACGCTGAAAAAGATTTCATTCCAATTATGGCAACTGGCGGTTCAGCGTCTGTCATCGTGGTTCATCCTTCATTACCCGTCAAAAATCTCCGAGAATTTATTGACTACGCACGAGCAAATCCAGAAATAGTTTCATATGGGTCTTCTGGGAATGGAACGGCTCTGCATTTGGCGGGTGAGGTATTTGCGAGTATTGCCGGCGTTAAGTTGCAACACATACCTTATAAAACTGCTGCCCAATCGATGACTGATTTATTGGGTGGGCAAGTCAAAGCTATGTTTGATTCTCCAAACAACTCATCACCGCAAATAAAAAATGGAAAAGTGAAAGGCTTGGCAGTGATGGGACCCGAGCGCCTTTCTGTTCTGCCTGACGTGCCAACAACTGCAGAACTAGGAATGCCAACGATGCGATTTACAAATTGGCTTGGTGTATATGCGCCCGCTGGTACTCCGCCAGAAATTGTTGACCGAATGATTAAGATTTTAAAGCCGGCAATGGGCGATCAAGATATGAAAGAGTACTTCGAAAGAAGTGGTATGCCGCCATCACCCCTGTTCGGACATGATATGGGTATTGCTTCGAGGAATCAAAGAAGTGAGTTGGCAGATGTGATTAAACGTGCAGGCATTCCTTTGATCGATTGATACCTTTGATCACGCATCGGCTTGCACTTAGCTAATTCCCAGAAAGAAATCCTTTGGTCCCAGGTTCAAGTCCTGGTGGGCCCACCAAATTTAAAAGCCACTGATTTTAAAAGTCAGTGGCTTTTTTGTACCGAGAAGATTACGCATTCAAGCGCATCACGACGTTGTTTTCACATTTCCCAGTCAAGCGCAGCAGCCAATGCGCGACCCATGATCCATTCTTTGTCCTCGTTACTTAGAAAATCCAAAGCTTCTGTAAACAATTGAATGTTCTCGGCATACGTGCACGTTAAACGCGTTTTGTCACTGCCCCACATCATGCGTTGAGGACCAAAATGGTCATACATTGACTTGATATGGCTGTGCAGGTTTTTAAATGGATATGCTTCAGTGCTAAAGCACGGCAATGAAGACACTTTTACGCCTACATTTTTATAACGGGCCAAAGCCAAAAGGTCTGCTTCATCAGCCCAGGCACCTTCGTCCTGAGCGCCGCGTGGATGTCTGCCTGCATGGTCGATGATCAATCGCAGGTCAGGAAATTGTGCCAGGATGGGTTCAAAACCTGCAATGTTTCCAGGAATGTGAGCCATTACAGGCAGACGTGTTTCTTCTGCAATTTGCCAGATCCATTTGTATTCTGGATTCAATAAATTAACCCAGGGTGAGCCTTGGATGAAGAATCGCGCACCAGTCATGCCGGGTTGGTCGCGCCATGTTCTCAGGCGTTGCTGGGCGTCTTGCGCTTCAAAATTAAAGCGTCCCATGACTGCAAAACGCTTAGGTTGTGCAATAGCTGCATCTTGCGAGTATTGATTGTCCCAGCCATTCCAGCTGGGGGGAACCAGCACAGCACCTTGAACACTGTTGGCATCTAACAAACTAGTTGCTTGTTCAATGGTGAACTCTGGACCATGTACAGGTGTGGCGCCCTCAGGCCATGGTCTGGCTGGTGTGTTGGGGTAGAAGCAATGAAGTTGTGAATCGATGATTTTCATAAATTTCCTTTGGAGCGATTAGTTGCACGCGTTTTGTGCGCAAATACGAGAGAGGAGGGGCGGCCAAGTTTCAAAATCCTTCTTCAGTTGTTCTTCGAAGGCATCGGAACTGCCTTTCATTGCGACCAAACCTTGTGAGCTTAGAGTTGCAGAGAAAGTTGGATTAGCTTTGATCTTTTCGATGGCACTTCGGAGTTTGGCAATTACGCTGGGTGGCGTACCCGCTGGTGTAAATAATGCATACCAAGTATCGAGCTTCACTTTCGGCAAACCAAGTTCAGTAGTTGTTGGTACATCAGGCAGCATCGGGCTGCGTTCGGCGCTTGCAATCGCAACAGCGCGTATTCGGCCACTACTAATAAAGGGTTTGATCAAGGTGAGATCTGCTAACGCCATATCAACAGCACCAGACATCAAGTCTGTCATGGCAGGTGCACCACCTTTGTATGGAATGTGGTTCAGTTCTATGCCTGCCTCTTTTTCCAATAAGACGCCTGCTACATGCAAGGTGCCGCCAATACCTGCAGATGCAAAGGCAATTTTGTTCGGCGAAGATTTGGCTGTTGAGATCATTTCCTTCAAGCCATTGGCTGGAAAGCTGCTGTGCATAGCTATCACTGTGGGTGCATACCCCACAGCACCAAGTGATATCAAGTCTTTACTTGCGTCGTATTTGATCTTGCCTTGGTAAACAACTGTTGGGAAAACGATAGAGCCCAATCCACCCATGACCAAGGTATAGCCATCAGCTGGGGCTGTTGCAACTGACCCAATGCCAATAGTTCCGCCAGCACCTGCGCGATTCACGACAACAACTGGCTGCCCCATGTCTTGCTCTAAAACCCGTGCAAGTGCTCGAGCTACTACATCGCTTGTTCCACCCGCAGCGAAGGGTGAAACGATGGTGATGGGCTTGCTCGGAAAGGTTTGTCCATGTACATAAAAACCTGTCAGCGGACTGATGCTTAAAAGTGCAAGCATGACCTTTTGAGTAACTTTTCGAAGTTTTTGTGTGTCGAAATAAATTTCCATTTTTTGTCTCCCAAGTAAATTTTCGATAAGTGTAATCCACTATTAAAAGAAAAATAATATTTCTTGCAATGAAAGAAAAACTAATTATAATTTGTGCGGACAGCAGTCATAACAATGGAGATGCGATGATGAAAAATTTGACGAGAAGGTCATGTCTAGGTGCTCTTGCAATGGCACCATTTGCTGGATTTGCGCAGGGCACGTACGTCTACCCAGCAAAGCCGATACGACTGGTAGTTCCTTACCCTGCTGCAGGTGGTAATGATGTGCTTGCGCGAGGCATCAAGTCGCATTGGGAGAGGGCCTGGGCTCAATCAGTATTGGTTGACAACAAACCAGGTGGCAACGGCACCTTGGGTACGGAGATTGTTGCTAAAGCGCCAGCTGACGGTTATACGGTGCTGATGGGCAGTATTGCCACACATGTCACAACGCCCTTGTTGAAGAAGAAAAATTCTCGTTACGATCCATTAAAAGACTTTACGCCAATCGCTATGGTTGGAAGTACGCCGTTGATCTTGACGGTACATCCTTCAGTTAAAGCAAATAATTTGCGTGAGTTCATAGCCTTGGCTAAGGCACAAAAAGATGGCGTTAACTACGCATCTGTAGGCAACGGGAGTGCTGGTCATTTAGCTGGTGTCATGTTTGAGCAGCTGGCTGGTGTAGACATGATGCACATACCCTATAAAGGCATTTCACAAGCTTCCACTGAGTTGGTCGGTGGGGTAGTCAATGCAGCATTCAGTAATGTATTGAACGTATTGCCGTTGATCAAAACCGGCAAGCTGCGTGCTTTGGGTGTCACTGGTTCTTCTTCACTCAGTATATTGCCCGATGTTCCACCGATTTCTCATGTCTTACCTGGCTATTCTGCAGAATTGTGGTGGGGTCTGTTTGGACCTGCTGGGATGCCTACGGACGCTGTACGAAAAATGAATGCAGAGTCCAATCGTTACCTAGAGTCAATTGAAGCCAAGAAAAAGTGGGCCGAGGATGGCATCACTTTAACGCCAATGTCTCAAACAGATTTTGTTCAGCACATTGCAAAAGACACGGCCCGGTGGGGTGATCTTATTCAAGTACGAAAAATAACGGAGGAATCTTGAAAAAAGATCGAACAGGTAACCTAGCCCAATTGGTTGCTGACTTTGTGTGCTCTGATGCGCGTCCAACAGGCAATGCCTGTGACCGTGCAAAAGTAGTTTTTTCCGATACCTTATCAGCTACTGTGGCTGGTGCAACCAGTGATGTTGTCAAACCATTAACGTCCTATTTGAACGCACACCAAGCGTTGGAAGCTAACAAGCTGGTGCTTGGCACTAATTTAAAAACATCGGCTGAACTTGCTGCATTGGTTAATGGGACGATGGCCGCTGCATTAGAGTTTGACGATGTGTTGTCTTTGATGCCAGGGCATCCAAGCGCAGTTGTTTTAGCAGCACTGATGGCCACAGACCAGGCACTCGAGTCTTCGGGGCAAGAAGTTTTGGATGCCTACGCTGTGGGGGTGGAAGCCGGCGCACGAATCGCACAGGCTATGACATTGGATCACTATAAGCGTGGTTTTCACGTGACGGGAACGATCGCTTTGTTTTCTGCGGTAGCAGCGCTGGGGCGAATTCTCAAATTGTCGCCAGAGATGGTCAAACAATCTTTGGGTTTGGCGGCGTCTATGTCAAGTGGCATTCAAGGCAACTTTGGCACCATGACCAAGCCTCTACACAGCGGCTGGGCGGCAAGAAATGCAGTGGCTGCTGTTAGTCTTGTATGCAATGGTTTAACTGCCTGTGACTCCATCTTTGAAGCAGAAGGTGGTTTTTTTGCATCTTATGGAAGTGACAATTCGCACCAAGATCGCATGCCAGCAGAGTTTGGACAGCCGTGGATTTTTGACGAGCCTGGAGTGACACTTAAGTTATTCCCTTGCTGTTACGCAAGTCATAGGGGTATGGATGGTTTGATTGAATTAATGGCTGCATTAAAAATTCAAGCATCCGATATTCGCAAGATTGAATGCTTAACGCCTCCAGGTGGACTTATCCCGCTGAAATTTGACAGACCGCAAACGCATTTTGAAAGCCTTTTCAGCTTTCCATATGCATTGGCTGTGACTGCTTTGGACGTAATGCCTGGATTGAAATCGTTTCAACAAAGTCGCGTTGTGTCTGCAGATGTGAAAGACATATTGAATCGAATTTCAGTTGTTGAAAGCATGGATTGTGTTGCTAATTACCCGGACTACGACGCAAAAAGTTATGGCAGCCGCGGCGAAGTACATATCTGTGTTGAAACTGTTGACAGCCGTAGTATGTCGAAAATTATTCCGATTGCACCAGGTCACCCTTCGCGTCCAATGACATGGGCGCAAGCAGAGGCCAAATTTGTAGGATGCTTAGACGCTGCCGGGTTTACAAAAGAACAGGCAGAAAAAATTTATCCCAGTATTCGTAATCTTGAGAAAACCTCAAGATTTGGTGATCTCGTTTTTTCTTTATCTATCAACCAAGGATTCTTATGAAATTGAAATACAGCCCTAATTCACCCTATGTTCGCAAGATTGTGATCATGGGCCTGGAACTTGGTCTTGATGAGAAAATCGTTCGCGAAACGTTGACCTTATCGCCCTATGACCCCAATCCAGATGTGATAGCAATAAACCCTCTGGGAAAAATCCCAGTGCTTGTTGATGACGCCGGATTTTCACTCTTCGATTCAACTGTGGCCTGTGAATATTTGAGTGCAAGTGCAAATGATCAGCAGTGGTTCCCTAAACCCGGAGCAGCACGCTGGCACGCGCTGCGCTGCAATGCACTTGCAAATGGCATGTTGGAAGCTGCACAACTGGTCCGTTTTGAATCAACACGACCTGAGACATTTCGTTATGACAAGTGGATCGATGCGCAGATGGGAAAAATTCATCGTGGCTTTGATTTTTTAGAAAAAAACTTACCAGCGCAAAATGACATTGGAGCAATTGCTGTTGCATGCGCCATCGGTTGGCTTGATTTTAGATTTCCAGACTTAGCTTGGCGCGATAAGTGTCCTGCTTTAAATACCTGGTTTACTGAGTTTTCAAAGCGTCCAAGTTTTGCCAATACACGTCACCCTGGCCAATAACAGCAAAGGAAAATATTATGAGTCGCGAACAAGTTCTCAAAGATTACGAAGAATACAAAGCAAAAGGTCGAATTTGGGGTCAAGTTCCCGTTGATCGTATTTCTAAAATCAAATTTTCTCGCCCTGAAAAATCGGTCATTGAACGCTATATGGCACTCCCAGATTTGACAACTACTGTGTCAGATCTATTGGATGGTTACGGCATCAACGGTGTTGTTCCTGCTACATATATCAAGCCATTGATTGAGGGCAAGAAAATTGTGGGTACAGCCGTTACTTTGCGCTCGATGCCAGAGAAGAAGACGGCTACGCAGGGCTCAATTGACAAAGAGCCTATCAAAATGTCTACCCGTGAAATCTATTACTTGTCAGAGCCCGGTGATGTCTTAGTTGCTGACTTTGGTGGAAATTTGGACGTGTCAAATATGGGCGGTCAGTCAGCCCTGGTTGCGCAGACGTCGGGTCTGATTGGTGCCATCGTAAATGGCGCAATTCGCGATGTACCCGCCATTCGAGAAATCGATTTTCCAGTTTGGTCGGCCGGTGTCACGCCCATTACTGGTAAATTCCGTATGGAAGCCATGGAGTTAAATGGTCCTGTCCGTTTGAGAGATATCGTCATTTATCCTGGCGATTTAATCGTTGCAGATGACAGTGGAACTTGTGTTGTACCTGCAGATCGAATTGAACAATTGATTGATGAGGCAGAAGCAATCGGTCAAGCAGAAGACAAAATGCGCGAATTGATTGTTACAAAGGCACCCATCTCAGAATTACGACCTTTGTTTCGTAAGCGTTACGACTGATTAAATGGAAAATCTCATGACCCGCTTTTTTAAGTTCATACACAGCTTCTTGGTAGTAACGACATGTTGGTTAGCTCCTGCAGTAAATGCAGCAGACGTATATCCAAGCGCTCCGGTCAAGATTGTGGTGGCCTATGCGGCTGGTGGTGGGACTGATTCTATTGCGCGTGTCATCGCACAATCGCTCTCATTGCGCATAGGACAACCTGTTATCGTTGAAAACAGACCGGGAGCAGGTGGTATTTTAGGTACCGCCGCTGGAGCAGCTGCTCCAGCTGATGGCTACAATTTTGTTTTAGGTAGCAATGGCACCATGGTTCTGAATCCTTTGTTGTATCCAACAATCAAGTACCAAGTTGAACGTGATTTTGTCGCTGTAAGTGGTATCACTTCAATTCCGTACTTGATTGCTTCCAATCCAATGCTGGATGCGACTGACATCAAAAGTTTAGTGTCTTTGGGGAAAAAACAGAAACTGACTTTTGCATCGCCAGGAAATGGTACGACCAATCATTTGGTTGGTGTGCTTTTGGAGAGTATGTCCAAAGTAGATATGCTCCATGTGCCTTACAGGGGGGCATCTCCTGCCATGAATGATGTTGTGGCAGGTCAAGTTAATTTCTTGTCTGGCGATCTGTCTACTTTGATGCCGATGGTTAATGCTGGCAAATTGCGGCCTTTGGCTGTTACTGGTCTGCAACGTGTTTCGAGTTTGCCTAATGTGCAAACCGTTGCTGAATCTGGTTTTCCTGGATTTGAGGTAACGGGTTGGTTCGGACTTTTTGCACCAAAAGGCACATCTAGTCTTCATACTGAAAAAATTGCGCAAGAAATCGCACAGGTTCTCAAAGAGCCTAAGGTAACCCAGCGGCTCAAAGATTTAGGTGGTAGCCCTCTTTCGTTGACTTCAGATCAATTGAAAGATTTGGTCAAATCTGAAACTCAAAAATGGCGTAAGGTAGTTATCGATAACCGCATCACAGCGGATGCATTACAGTGAATACAGTAACTCCGTCTTTTCATTTTGCGCTGATTAATTCTCAATCTGTTGAAGCAGTCGATTCGCGAAAATTTTCTGTCTTTAATCCAAGTAATAATCTTTTAATTTCAGAAGTTGCAGATTGTGGGGTTAAAGAAGCAGAGGCTGCCCTAACGTCTGCTTTCAATGCGTTTGACGCATGGTCCTTAAAGACTGCGGCTGAGCGTGCAGCGTTGCTTCTCAAATGGCATGCATTGCTTGAGAACCGCTCGGAAGAAATTGCCTTGCTAATCACTGAAGAGTTGGGAAAATCCATCAAAGACAGCAGAGCTGAAGTTGCCTATGGCAACAGCTACATCAGATGGTTCGCAGAAGAAGCCCGTCGCAACTATGGAACTTTAATTCCTTCCCCTGTTACCGGTCGAGAGCTTAAAGTTGTGCACGAGCCAGTTGGGGTGGTGGCGGTAATAACTCCATGGAATTTCCCTTATGCCATGTTGGCCCGAAAAATTGCCCCCGCTCTTGCTTCTGGTTGCACAGTTGTCGCTAGGCCTGCTGAAGATACACCGTTGACAGGTTTGTTGATGGCAAGAATTGCTGTTGAAGTTGGCATACCGGCTGGTGTTTTGAATATGGTGCCATCTTCACGTGACCGTGTACAAGAGTTAACTGAAGTTTGGATGGCGTCTGACAAAGTTCGAAAAGTCTCGTTCACTGGTTCTACACCTGTTGGAAAAGGAATTGCGCAAAGAGCCTCGGCAACACTTAAGAGGCTTTCTCTTGAATTAGGGGGCAACGCGCCTTTCATTGTTTTTGATGATGCGGATCTTGATGTTGCTGTTAAAGGCGCGGTTGCAGCAAAGTTTCGCAACAGTGGGCAAACTTGTGTAAGCCCCAATCGGTTTTTGATTCACCGAGATTGTTACGATGCATTTGTCTCCAAGCTTGTTGCAGCCGTTCAGTCTTTGAAAGTAGGCGATCCAGCTCTGTCCACTACTGACATTGGGCCTTTGGTCAATATTGCAGGAATTAGAAAAGTTGAGAGACATGTTGCTGATGCAATTGCAGGTGGAGCGCAATTAAAGACTGGCGGGAAAACCCTTCCTGAAATAGGCACAAATTTCTTTTCACCTACTGTTCTGTCAGACGTAAATGAATCAATGGCCATTTTTCAAGAGGAAACATTCGGCCCCGTGATCGGTATCATGTCGTTTGTTGATGAATTCGAGGCTATTGATATTGCCAATCGAACTAAGGCCGGTTTGGCCGCCTACTTTTATACTCAAAACCCTTCGCGAATTGCAAAAGTTACAAAAGCTTTGAAGGTGGGTATGGTAGGTGTTAATGAGTCATTGATCTCCACAGAAGTAGCACCATTTGGAGGCATTAAAGATTCTGGATATGGCCGGGAAGGCTCATATTTAGGTTTGCAGGACTATCTGCAAACAAAATACATGTGTATTGGACAACTGGGTACCTGAGTGAGGCCGAATTTTTGGTGAACGCTTTGTAGGATAATTCAAAAAAAATCATGCTTCAAAAACTGGCCAAACCCACTGCTAAAAAAGCACCTATCAAGACAGCAGCTAAGAAAAATAGCGATGCACGTCGTGCGTCAGCCAATGCTTCGAGATTAGCGCTGTCGATTCCTTCTATTCAAACAGATCAGGAAACGTCTTCAATCAGCGCACTTACACGCTTGCTACAAATATTGGACTTGTTCACTCTAGAACGGCCAACTATTCGCGTTGAAGAAGTCGTCAATAGTTTCAACATCGTTCAGTCAACGGCGTACCGTTACCTCAAAGAACTTTGTGATGCGGGATTATTGGCTCAGCAGGGTAAAGGTGTTTATTCACTGGGTCGGCGCATTGTTGAGCTTGAAAGACTTTTGCAACTGTCTGATCCTTTGTTATTGTCTGGTCGTGAGGTGATGGACGATTTGGCGGAGTATGCACAAAACAGAGCATTCCTTCTGTGTGCTTATTACAAAGATGCGGCACTCTGCGTTTATAAAGTTGGACCAGACGAGATCAACTACAAGGGAAATCAAATCAAGATTCTTCGTGGTCGTGGCACTGTTTTTTCACTTTTCAGTGGCGCTGGCTCACAGGCTATTTTGGCAAGTTTGCCTCCACACCAGATTAAGTCGCTGTATCTGGCCAATGCTGGGCAAATCGCCACTTCTGGTCTAGGGACCACCTGGAAAGAGTTTAGAACAGCGCTGAGCGACATTCGGAAGCAGGGTTTTGCTCAAACGATTGGCAAAATCAATCCAGGTTTGCACAGTGTTGCTGTGCCTATTCTGAAGTCTGATGGCAAGGTTGCAGGGAGTCTTTTGATGATTGGCTCTTCAGTTTCTAATGAAATGAAAAAAGCCATTGAGTTAGTCCCTAATCTTAATATGGAAGTTTTCAAGATTACTGAATCTTTGGCTGATCAAAATTAGTTGATTCTTACCTCACTACAAAGGCGCTTTAGGCGCCTTTTTTCATGGTCGCATGTCGTTCGATAGATCCCAGGCGTACGCCATTTTGTTGTAAAAAAGCAATTAATTGGTGTTTTCCACTATAAGTAGATTAATAATATTTCTATCTATGAAAGAAAAATTAATTTATACTATGTTGCGAATGCTTGAAAAGCATCGATCCGAATGAGACCGGAATTAGCTCTTTTTAAAAGGAAACGCAAAGTGAAACACACAGCTCTTGCTCTCTCTATGGCCTGCTTGGCTGGCTATGCTTCGGCACAGTCATCTGCAACTGTTTACGGTATTGCAGACACCATGTTCACCAAAGGCAATGGTTCATTGACCAGCAAAACTGCTTTAGGTTCAGGTGGCAACATGTCTTCACGCTTTGGATTCAAAGGGATTGAAGATCTTGGTGGTGGTATGAAAGCTGGCTTCGATCTGGAGGCGCAGATGTTTGTGGACAGCGGTGATGGTCAACCCACAAATACCAATAACCAAACAACAGGTACCAGCTCGACCAGTACAGGGTTTACTTTTGCACGGCGCTCAACAGTGAGTTTGCATGGTGCTGTGGGAGAGTTGCGCATTGGCCGCGATTTCACAGCTCATTATCGCAATCGCGTAGAGGTTGACCCATTTGGCAACGCAAGTGTAGGTGCAATTCAGCCATTCGCAGGCTCAATAGGTGGCCCAATTAGTACTCGTGCCTCAAACATGATCGGCTATTTCTTGCCTACGAATGCAAATGGCATTTATGGTCAAGTTCAGTACTATTTGGGTGAAAACGCGTCTGGTACGGCTCAGTCTGATGATGGTACCGGATTGACTGCACGAGTCGGATATCGAAATGGTCCTGTCAACGTGTCATTAGCAACTGGTCGCACCAAGTACGCGACAACTGCTACAGCTGGTGATATTGAAACTACAAATGCAGGCGTTCAGTATCAGATTGGAAATTTTAGATTGATGTCGGGTGTTTATCGCGATGTTGTCAAACGCATTGCACCATTGACCGCTGAAGGTTGGACTGTTGGCGGTATTTTGACTACTGGTGGTGGTGACTTGAAGATCGCTATTTCACAGTACGGAACGGATGCAAAGGGAGAGCCGACCGCTAAGAAAGTTTCGCTTGGTTACGTCAAAAACTTGAGCAAGCGCACGGCTCTTTATACGACTTGGGCACGTGTTTCTAATTCTGGTGGATTAGCCGCTGCATTGAGCGGTGCAACAACAGCAGCCAATACTAGTTCAACAGGTTACGACTTCGGTATCCGTCATCAATTCTGATCCCAAAAATGGATTGAATTGAAATAGTTTGAGGTTTAACAGCCAGCAAGAAATTGCTGGTTTTTTTTAACTTAAATTCAAAAAAATGGATTGGATATGAATACATACATTCGGATAATTTCTTTGATTGTGATTGCTTTGGGTATGTCGAGTCCTGCATTTGCGCAATGGTATCCCAAAGGAAACATTGAATTAATTGTTTCAGCAGGGCCTGGTGGTGGTAACGATAAAACAGCACGCTTGGTAGCCAAAATTTTGAATGAAAAAAAATTGGTTTCAGTTCCAGTTATTGTGGTGAACAAGCCTGGGGCAGGGGGGGTGATTGCCCAAAATTATTTAAATTCATTTCCGGGAAGCGGAAATCATTTAATGGTAACTAACCCAGCACTAATTACCAATGCATTGACGGGAACTGGAACAGCAAAATATACGGACAT
>JACCDK010166935.1_pt1 | contig 16587 bp, 19 predicted proteins | sample 7445871 | NCBI WGS metagenome assembly JACCDK01 (sample SAMN15323436, study PRJNA562643) | freshwater metagenome | isolation source: river surface water | place: USA:Blue River Watershed | collected 2017-08-15 | reverse complement strand
GGCGCTGCTCTAGAGCGAGACCGGCTGCATTAGTCTTCTTGGCGGGCGCCGTCTGATGCGGTGACCGCGAAGATGTTTGGTTCTGCAAATCGACGTTGCCCAAACTCTGTTTTGATTTTCTCAGTTAGCGAGTCGACTAGCTCGGCAGGTACTAACGCAATTGCAGCTCCGCCGAATCCGCCTCCGGTCATTCTTGCACCGATTGCACCATTCAACATTGCCGTGTCTACTGCACAGTCGAGCTCGTCGATAGAAATTTCAAAATCGTCTCGCATTGATGCGTGTGACTCCAGCATGAAATTACCAATTCCTAGCGGCCCTTCGGCTTTAAGTTTTGTCACCACATCCAGCACCCGCTGATTCTCGGTAACCACGTGCCGCATGCGGCGATAGGTTTTCTCATCAAGAATTTCTTTTGCTCTTGGCAAATCTGCGACATTGAGGTCGCGCAGCGAATTCACTTCAAGTGCAGCTGCCGCTCGCTCGCAGGCTGCACGTCTTTCGGCGTAACCACCATCAACAAGGCGATGTGCCACTCTCGTGTCTATTACTAGAAGTTCCAAGTTATGTTCTGCGAAACCTAGAGGCACGTTCTCGATCGCCAGAGTTCTGCAATCGATGAATACGGCGTTATCGGCTTTGCCGAAGATGGATGCTGTTTGGTCCATGATTCCGGTAGGCGCTCCAACAATTTTGTTCTCACCCAATTGCCCAGCACTGGCGAGTTGTTGTTTGCTCAGACCGGATTTCCACAATTGGTTGAGTGCAGTGCCGACAGCGCACTCGATGGCGGCAGATGAAGAAAGCCCAGCACCGACTGGGACATCCGACCAGATTCGAGCCTCAAAGCCTTGTGCCGCCTGGCTGCTCAACTGCTGGATCGCCCAGGCCACTCCAAGCGGGTAGGCGGCCCAGTCGTCGCGGGGTGAGATTTGATCTAGCGGAACCTCTATGGCTTCAGGGGAGAACGTGCTGGATACCTTCGCGATATTGTCGGCTCGCAGTTCAACTTCGGCAAAAGTGCGGAAGTTGATTGCGAAAGGTAAAACGAATCCCTCGTTGTAGTCGGTGTGCTCACCGATCAGGTTCACCCGGCCAGGAGCCGACCAAATCAACCGAGCACCTCACGCAGTCTGGCGGCCGTTGTCTCGGGAGGGAAATCGGCGATAAATGCACCCATGGCAGATTCAGAGCCCGCGAGGTATTTCAGTTTGTCGGCTGCTCTGCGCGGTGACGTAATCTGCAACTGAAGTCGAACGTTTTTACCTGTGTCAATCAGCGGCGCTTGGTGCCAGGCTGAAATGTAAGGCGTTGGTGTTTCATAAATCTCATCTAGGGCATGCAGAAGTCGTCGATAAATTTCAGCAAGCTCATCTTTTTCATCTGCCGTAAGTTGTGCAAGATTTTGCACGTGACGATGAGGGAGTAGATGTATCTCAATTGGCCATCGGCCGGCAAACGGCACGTAAGCGGTGAAGTTGTCTGACTTGATGAGTTCACGCTCTGAACCCTGTTCGAATTTCAAAGTGTCTGCGAAAAGTTCGCTTCCATACTTTGCGATTGAGTCAAGAAGTTTTGTGGTTCGTGGAGTGATGAACGGATAGGCGTAAATCTGCCCGTGCGGATGATGGAGCGTGACCCCAATATCTTGACCTCGATTTTCGAAAGGAAACACCTGCATAACTCCGGGCAGAGACTGTAAGTGCTCGGTGCGATCAGCTAGTGCTTCGATTACCGTTCTAACTCGATTAGTTGGCATGGCTCCAAGAGAACCCAGATGTTCTGGACTAAAGACCACCACTTCGCAGCGACCGATTGAGTCACGCACTGAGCCAAGCGCGAGATTCGGTACCTCGGCATAGTTCGAATCGACAGCTGGAAGTAAATCCGGACCAAAGGATGGGCTCTTGTTCTCAAATACGGCCACATCGAAGTTATCTGGTAGTTCCGAAAGATTTTCATCAGTACTCGGGCAAAGCGGGCAGAGATGAGCCGGTGGCAAATGGGCTCGCCCGTGACGGTGGGCGGCTACCGAAACCCACTCGCCGGAAAGCGAATCGAGTCGCATTTGGGCCACGGCCGGGCGCTCGGGGAGCTCTCGGGTGTCCGGCTTGCGCTGGCTGGGCAGTTTTGAGCCAAAGTCATCAAAGTAAAAGAGGTCGCGACCGTCGGCCAACTTTGCGCTGTGCTTGGCTATCTCGGTCATTGCCCCAGTTTACTCGACACGCCAAAACACCCGAATAGGCTGTGTTTACCTCTTGTTCACCAAAGGTTTCTATGGTGAACAGGTTGTTTTCATCCAGTTCAGATTCCAGCCTGAAAGGCTCAAATGGATTCCATGTTTCTAGTCGTGGCAGCGGTTGTCGCGATTGCACTATTTTTCGATTTCACTAATGGTTTTCACGACACCGCAAATGCAATGGCTACACCAATTGCCACCGGTGCCATGCGACCACGAGTAGCTGTAGCGATTGCTGCAGTTATGAACCTTGTTGGTGCGTTTCTTGGCACGGCAGTAGCAAAAACTATTTCAACTGGAATGTTTGTCGACGGCACCAACGTGCTTCCTCAAATGGTTTTTGCTGGACTCACCGGCGCTGTCACCTGGAACCTAATTACTTGGTTCCTTGGACTACCTTCATCCTCGTCGCACGCACTCGTAGGTGGATTAGTGGGGGCAGGAATCGCTTACACAGGTTTCGGATCAATCAACATCTCAAACCTTGTAGAAAAAGTTGCGATTCCAGCTTTGTTTGCTCCGTTGATTGCCGGAATTGCGGCTCTAATTGCCACTCGACTCGCCTATGCGATTACTTATCGTGGGGAGAACGCGAAGATTCGTACCGGTCGGGGTAAATATCGTGTTGGCCAGTGGTTCTCTTCTTCCCTTGTTGCGCTTGCTCACGGAACCAATGATGGTCAGAAGACCATGGGTGTAATCACACTTGGTCTTATCGCTGGTGGATTTGTGACAAAGGATGACGGAGTGCCATTTTGGGTAATGGTTTCTGCGGCAATTGCTATCGCCGCTGGCACTTACGCCGGCGGGTGGAGAATTATTAAGACTATGGGTTCCGGTTTGGCTGAAATTAAGCCAGCTCAGGGTTTTGCAGCTGAAGCCTCCACTGGATCAGCCATTCTTGCCTCTAGTCTTTTCGGATTTGCACTTTCCACAACTCAGGTTGCTTCTGGATCTGTAATCGGTGCGGGTCTTGGCCGCAAGGGTGGGGCAGTACGTTGGAGTAAGGCGGGGCACATTGTTCTGGCCTGGTTCTTCACCTTGCCAGCATCGGCAGCAGTTGGCGCATTGTCTGCGTACCTCACACACCTTGGCACGGTAGGCATCATCGTCGACGCGATTCTTATGACTGCTGTTTCGATTGCGATTTTCCAGATTTCGCGTCGCAACAAGGTAAATCACAAAAACGTGCGCAGCGAGGTGGAGGTGGCCGCAGAGTCGGTTAAGTCTCCTCGTCAGGTGCGCGAGCAACTTAAAGCGGCCAAGAAGGCTGCGGCAAAGTCTGCCAAGAAGGGCGGTAAGAAGTAATGAACATCGACTGGACCAAATTCTATGAGGTTGCTATCGGAGCAATTGGTTTCACCGCATTTGTGGTCACCGTATACTCCCTAGGCGTGCGCCTTCTCACCAATGCTCAACATGTCGCTCCTTCAGCGGCAAAAGGTGACGCCAAGGCTTCACGGAGCGAACTTTACAACCGCGTAGCCGCCTATGCCCTTTTCGCTTTGGCTTTTGTGGCTTTGGCATACGGAGTATTTCTAATGTTCGACAAGATGTACAACTCTAAGTAACTAGATTCTCTGCTTGCTAGTGCGCAGCCCTCTAGAGGGGTTGCGCACTTGCCACTTAATAGGATCAATGAAGGTAGTAATGTGATGAATGTGAACGCTCACAAAGAAATGACAACTATCACCCGCGAGCTAAAGGTAAAGAAGCCGATAGCGGAGGTGGCTGCGTTCATGACCGGAGCTCCGCAACTTGGATCTTGGCTCAGCCCGGTTAAGAGCGTCTCAGCCCAAGCCGGCGGTCGAATCGAATTTCGTGCAGAAGTGGGCTTCGAACATGGTGGCGAATATCTGCTGTTTGAATCGCCTACTCACTTCGTGCTATTGACCGAAAAATTCGGCCAAATCGATGCGGAATTCGAACAGTCAGATGAAGTCACGCTTGTGAAACTCAAGTTTTCGAAAGCCGGTGATGCGGAATTCGACAAAATAATCGCAGACACTATTACTCGATTTATAGCGATGGTGAATTACAAGTGAGTACAAAAAAAGCAAACATTTACGACGTGGCAAAACTCGCTGGAGTCTCACACCAAACCGTTTCACGGGTAATGAACAACCACACCAGCATTCGTCCTGGTACCAAAGACCGAGTGCTCGCTGCCATGAAAGAGCTTGATTACCAGCCGAATCTTGCAGCGCGATCACTGGTCACAACAAAATCCAACATGCTGGCTTTCCTGAGTGCAGACACGGTTTTGTATGGCCCCGTTGGCATGAACAACGCGATGGAACGTCATGCGCGCCACAGCGGTTATCTTGTAGTTTCGCTTTCCGTAATTCCTGGTGATTCCGAATCGCTAAACGAAGCCTTAGCAAGTTTGAGAGTTTTGCAAATCGAAGGTCTGGTTACGATTGCGCTTCCTCCGGAGAGCGTGAAACTTGCCACTGAAGCATTCCCAGACATCCCTATGGTTTCTCTAGATACTCACGACATCGGCAACGCCCATGCCGTGGGTATTGATAATTTCGAGGGAGGCTACAGAGCAACTAAGCACCTTCTTGACCTCGGGCATAAAAAAATTCTTCACGTAGCCGGTCAATTCGATTCGTTCGAAGCCGAATCTAGGCGCCAGGGCTATGAAAAGGCAATGACCGACAAGAAACTAAAACCTGAAGTCATCCAAGGTGACTGGACGGCAGATACCGGGCTCAAAATAGGTGTGGATTTGAATCTCGGCGTCGGCGGATACACCGCGATCTTTGCCGCCAACGATTATCTAGCGCTGGGGTTAATGAAAGCTCTGAGGCTTCGAGGAATCGAAGTACCTCGAGACATCAGCTTGGTTGGGTTCGACGACATACCAGAGGCTACTTATTTGACGCCTGCGCTAACCACAATGCGACAGGACTTCAAGGGTCTTGGTGAGGCAGCCATGAAAATGTTGCTTCACGAGTTGAATCACGATGATTCGACAAGTGTGGAAAATCTCATCCCGGAGATAATCGTCCGAGAGTCAACTGCTCCGCTTAGCTAGCGCTTGAAAGGGCAGTGGCGGCAAGCCATCGCGCAGCACTTGCCCTGCTCAGATAGTCGCTTGGCGTTGAATACAAAGTCTCCGGTCTCTGGGTCTTTGTAGCCATCCTGGCCGAGCGCCATGGATAAATCGTGACGGCTAATGATCTCTTCAAATTTCGGGTGCTCTTCACTCAGGCGATCGGGGTGAGGTACCGAAAGATCGCGTGGCAAATTGCGGGCGGGCTGAGTCATTAGAGAGCCAGATTATTCGCAGTACTTGGGTGGCATGGGATGCCACGCTGGAAATCTCCAACTTCCGCTGAGTGGAAGCTAGCGTTTACCATGGAACCATGGTTGAAATCGGCGAAGCGCAAAAATCCGTAACCGGTCGCGCCTTCTCTGTGCTCGACACATTCGATGCCGGGCATCGACATCAAACGCTCGCGCAGATTGCTCGTCGCGCGGGTTTACCTCTAACTACCGTGCATCGATTGGTTCACGAACTGGTCGCGCAGGGGGCGCTGAGTCGAACTCCAGACGGAGCATATGAAATCGGCAGAAAAATTTGGAGCCTTGGAATCTTGGCATCACTCCATTCGGATCTTCGAGAGCTAGCCCTTCCCTACATGGAAGACCTTTATCAACTCGGCAACGATGCGGTGCAAATCGGAGTTCTGGATGGTTTTCGCTGTTTGATTGTTGAACGCATTGCCGGTTCGCGAACTCTCTCGGTAATCTCTAAGCCTGGTGCCAGGCTCCCACTGCATGCTTCGGGAGTAGGAAAGGTCTTGCTCGCCTACGGTTCGAAAGAATTGCAAGAAGCCGTGCTGGACTCATTGGAGAGTTACACCGATAAAACCGTTACCGATCCTACGAAGGTGCGAAAACAGTTGAAGCAAATCAAAGACCAGGGCTTCGCGCATTCGGAAGAGGAGCTTACGCTGGGCGCGCGAACACTGGCTGCACCGATTTTCGGTCCCGGTAAGAAAGTGGTGGCGGCTCTGGGTATTGTTTCGCCGGTGGATAATCGCGAGATCATGAGAATTGCACCACTGCTTCAGGTCTCGGCCAACGCACTCTCGAAGAAGCTAATCGCCGCCGGAGTGAGCAAAATCGTTATCTAAAAGCCTTCCGCTCAGTGGAAGGCTTACTGCGGAGCAATCCGTTTTTAGTGTTTTCTAGACAGTATGAAAACTCAGGTCGCCATCATCGGAGCTGGCCCTTCCGGACTCCTGCTCAGCCGCTATCTCGCCAAGCACAACATCGAATCAATTGTGATCGAGGATCGCTCTCGCGAGTATGTAGAGTCTCGCATTCGTGCGGGTCTGCTCGAGACCCAAACCGTAAAGCTCATGGATGAGCTGGGTCTAGCTGACCGCCTCTATAAAGAGGGCATGGAGCACAAGGGTATCTACCTACAGATTCCTGGTGAGCGTCACCACATCGACTTCGAGGAATTGATTGGTCACACCGTTTGGGTTTACGGCCAGACTGAAATCCAAAAAGACTTGGATGCGGCTTCCGACAAAGCTGGGCAAGAAATTCACTACGAGGTTTCCGATGTGGAGCTTCACGACATCGATTCAGAAACCCCTTCGGTGACTTTTGTCGACAAAGATGGCAACAAGCAGACCATCGATTGTTCAGTCATTGCTGGTTGTGATGGATTCTGGGGTCCATCGCGCAAAGCAATTCCAGGCGTCGAGGTGGGTTCGTTCGAGAGAGTTTATCCATACAGCTGGCTAGGCATTCTTGCCAATGTTGCCCCATCAACCGACGAATTGATTTACGCCTGGCATCCTGACGGTTTTGCCATGCACTCGATGCGTTCAGACAAAGTTAGCCGTCTATACATTCAGGTTGATCCAACCGACGACATTGCTAATTGGTCGGATGACAGAATTTGGGAAGCGTTGGCAAAACGTATGGCACTTACTGGTTGGGAATTAAAGACCGGTGAGATTACAGAGAAGAATATTTTGGCAATGCGTTCTTTTGTTTCGGGAAAGCTTTCTCACGGTCGACTATTCCTTGTCGGCGACGCAGGACACACCGTTCCACCGACCGGTGCGAAGGGTCTTAATTCGGCAGCGAATGACGTGCGATTCTTGGGCGAGGGATTGGTCGACTTCTTCAACAAGAAGGATGCTGAATTGTTGAACCGATACAGCGAGCGTGCCAAGGAAACGATTTGGCGCGTGACACACTTCTCTTGGTGGATGACCACAATGTTGCACACCAGTGGAAACGAGTTCGACAACCAGTTGCAGTTGTCGCAGTTGAAGCACCTATTCAAGAACAAGGCTCTGCAAACCAACCTCGCAGAGAATTATGTAGGAATTCGTTAGGAATAAAATGCCAAGAGTAGTTCGCGGTACCCCTCGCACCGATCTAGCCATCGTGGACGGGCTTGCCGAGCTCGGCGTTGCCACGGTTCACGAGGCTCAGGGGCGGATTGGCCTGCTTGATCACCGACTTCGCCCGATTTTTCCAGCCAAAATCGCCGGTAACGCGCTTACCTGCACCGTGGCTCCAGGCGACAACTGGACCATCCACGTGGCTGTAGAGCAGGCCCAGCCGGGCGACATATTGGTAGTAACACCGACCAGCCCATGCGACGACGGCTATGTTGGCGACCTACTGGCCGAGAGTCTTATGGCACACGGTGTGCGTGGCCTGGTGATCGACGCAGGTGTGCGCGATGTTGCCACTCTCACCGAAATGGGTTTCCCGGTTTGGCCGAAGGTGATCGCCTCTCAGGGCACGGTTAAGGAAACCCCTGGCGACGTGCAGGTACCTATCGTTGTTGCCAATCAAGCTGTGCGACCCGGCGACGTGATTGTTGCCGACGTCGATGGCGTGGTTGTGGTTCGTCGCGAAGACGCTGCCAAAGTTTTGGAAAAAGGTCAGGCTCGAGAAGCAAACGAAACAGCAAAGCGTGCTCGACTCAAGACAGGCGAACTTGGGCTAGACATCTACAACATGCGCGAGGCACTAAAGGCCAAGGGATTGGTTTACGAGGACTATCAAGAATGACCAACACGCAAGTTTCGATTCCATGTTCTGTGATGCGCGGTGGCACATCAAAGGGGCTGTACTTTTTAGCTTCTGATTTACCCGCCGACGTCGCTGCCCGTGATCGATTCTTGCTTGCTGCTATGGGTTCTCCAGATGTTCGAGAAATCGATGGCATGGGTGGTGGTCATCCACTCACATCCAAAGTTGCCGTAGTTAGTAAATCCGCTCGCGACGGAATAGATGTCGACTACTTGTTCTTACAGGTCTGGCCTGATCGAGCAGAAGTAAGTGATGCTCAGAATTGCGGAAACATTCTGGCAGGTGTTGCGCCATTTGCTATTGAAAAAGGTTTGGTCTCAGCAAAGGGCGACTTGACTCCGGTGAGCATTTACATGGTCAACACCGATTCCAAGGCGACAGCTTTTGTTGAAACTCCAAATGGAGTCGTGAATTATGACGGTACAGCGCGCATCGACGGAGTGCCTGGCACGCATGCACCAATCAACATCAACTTCGAAGACGTCGCCGGTTCTAGCTGCGGTGCACTTTTGCCGACTGGAAATGTGGTCGATGTCGTAAACGGGGTCGAAGTAACCTGCATCGACAACGGCATGCCGGTGGTTTGCCTCAATGCCGCAGATTTTGGAATCACCGGTTACGAAACTCCAGCCGCACTCGAAGCAAATCAGGGTTTGCGTGACAAGGTCGAGGCCATTCGCCTCGCGGTTGGCGAACGCATGAATCTCGGGGACGTCACCAATAAGACCGTGCCCAAGATGTCGCTGCTTTCTAAGGCCAAAGGTGGCGGGCTCATCAACACCCGTACCTTTATTCCGCACCGCGCTCACGACGCTATCGGCGTACTAGGCGCGGTTTCTGTGGCGACGGCCTGCATGCTTAAGGGGAGTGTGGCAGCCAAAATCGCCGGGCTAGACCAAATCGCCAGCTCTTTGGAAATTGAGGTGGAGCACCCGACTGGCTTCTTCACCGTGCAGATGGAGGTCGATCAGAGTGGACCGGAAATCAAAATCACAAAGTCTGCGCAGCTTCGCACCGCTCGACTATTAATGTCGGGAAACATTTTCGTGCCTAAATCAGCTTGGGAGAAATAATGATCATCGATTGCCACGGTCACTACACCACGGTGCCAGAGCCTCATAACCAGTGGCGGGTTGACCAGCTCGCTGCTTTTAAAGCTGGCCAGCCTGCACCGGTATATCCGGAAATCTCTGACGAAGTGGTCCGTGCGTCAATCGTGGACAACCAGCTGAAGTTAATTACCGAACGCGGCAGCGACCTCACCATTTTTTCACCACGGGCATCGCACATGGGTCACCATGAGGGTGACCAGAATGTGAGCAAGGAATGGACCATTCACTGCAACAACATGATCAAGCGAGTGGTCGATATGTTCCCAGATAAGTTTGTTGGGGTCTGTCAGTTACCGCAATCTCCGGGTGCAGATCTCACCGAGAGCATCAAAGAGCTCGAGCGCTGCGTTAACGAACTAGGTTTCATCGGTTGCAACTTAAATCCAGATCCAAGCGGCGGTATGTGGCAGACAGTGCCGCTTACCGACAAATACTGGTATCCGCTTTACGAAAAAATGGTTGAGCTTGATGTACCTGCAATGATTCACGTTTCTGCGTCATGCAATCCAAATTTTCATGCCACCGGTGCTCACTACATGAACGCCGACACTACGGCGTTCATGCAACTTATCCAGGGTGACTTGTTCAAAGACTTCCCAACTTTGAAGTTCATCATTCCTCACGGCGGTGGAGCCGTGCCATATCACTGGGGGCGCTATCGCGGACTGGCTGACATGTTGAAGCAACCTAGTCTCGACGGCCACCTAATGAATAACGTCTTCTTCGACACCTGCGTGTATCACCAGCCTGGTATTGATCTGTTGGTTGAGGTCATTGACAACAAGAACATCTTGTTCGGCTCAGAAATGATCGGTGCAGTGCGCGGAATTGATCCGACCACCGGTCACTACTTTGACGACACCAAGCGCTATGTCGATGCCGCCAAAATCAGCGATGCCGAAAAACACAGCATCTTTGAGACCAATACCAGGAGGGTTTTCCCTCGTCTTGACGCTCAACTAAAGGGGCGTGGCTAATGGGCACCAAATTCGTGAAAGACCCAGATTGGCTGGACTGGCACCCAAACCCGACCAAGCCTGCGTTTGAAGTGCCTGCCGGCGCGGTGGACGCCCACTGTCACGTATTTGGCCCAGGTGATGTGTTTCCCTTTGCCCCGGAGCGCAAGTACACCCCATGCGACGCCAGCTGGGAGCAACTATTTGCACTTCGTGACTTTCTTGGCTTTGAAAAGAACGTGGTGGTGCAGGCCACCTGTCACGGTGCAGACAACTCAGCACTGCTAGATGTGCTGGCTCGTGCAGACGACAAAGCACGCGGCGTGGTCACAGTGAAGTCCGACATCGAAATGGCAGAACTCGAACGCATGCACGCTCTCGGAGTACGCGGGGTTCGGTTCAACTACGTGAAGCGCCTGGTTGATCCAAAACCGGACGATTACTACCGCGGCATCATTGAGAAAATTAAGCGTTTGGGTTGGCATGTTGTTTTGTACTTCGAACCTGCCGACCTAAAAGAGAAGTGGGATTTCTTCACGTCTCTTGGCGTACCGGTGGTAATTGATCACATGGGTCGCCCAGACGTCACTAAGCCAGTTGACGGCCCAGACTTCGAACTCTTCTTGAAGTTTATGCGCGATCACGACGTGTGGGCCAAAGTTAGTTGCCCGGATCGAATAACTGTTTCGGGATCCCCGCTTTACGCCGACGTGGTTCCGTTTGCAAAGACTGTTGTTGAAGAATTTCCCGATCGAGTACTTTGGGGTACTGACTGGCCACATCCGAACATGAAAAAAGAAATGCCAGATGACGGCATCTTGGTGGACTACGTGCCATCGATAGCAACAACCCCTGAGCTTCAGACGAAGCTCTTGGTCACCAATCCAAACAATCTGTACTGGAGCTAATCATGAAACCTGATTTCGAACAGTTCGACGACATCCCTGGCACCACCATTTTCACAATCGAGTTAGCTCGAAAGGGTTTTTGGCTAAATCAGTTCTGCATGAGTTTGCGTAAAAAGGAAAACCGCGAACGTTTCCTAGCCGACAACCGCAAGTACCTTGATGAATGGGACATGACCGAGGAGCAGAAGCAGGCGGTAATCGATCGTGACTTCCAGAAGATGCTCGACCTCGGCGGTAACGTCTATTTCCTGTCGAAGATTTTCGCATCTGAGGGGCTTTCATACGTGCAGGCGGTAAGCACCATGACCGATATGAACGTGGAGCAGTACCAGCAGATGATGCTCAATGGCGGCCGTAACATTGAAGGCTGGCGTTCAAAGAAGGAACGAGGAGAGGCATAATGGCCAGAATTACCGCTGGTGTAACCACCAGTCACGTGCCGGCAGTCGGTATGGCAGTTGATCTTGGGAAGACCCAAGAGCCTTACTGGAAGCCAATGTTTGAGGGTTATGAATTCTCCAAGCAGTGGATGAAAGAGAACACCCCCGACGTGGCAATTATCGTTTACAACGATCACGCCTCTTACTTCGGTATGGAAATTATGCCTACTTTTGCAATGGGAATTGCAGACAAGTACGGAATCTGCGACGAGGGCTATGGACCACGTCCGGTGCCAGATGTTGTAGGCGCCCCTGAGCTTTCGACTTTCTTGGCTGCTTCGCTAATCATGCAGGACTTCGACATGACTATCTTGAATGTTCTCGACGTGGATCACGGTCTAACCGTGCCAATGTCGCTGATGTTTGGTACTCCCGATAAGTGGCCGACCAAAGTGATTCCACTGCCGGTAAACGTGGTGATGAACCCGCAGCCATCTGGCGAGCGCTGTCTTGCACTTGGTAAGGCAATTCGTAAAGCAGTACAGGCCTACGATGAAGATCTGAGTGTTCAGGTATGGGGCACCGGAGGAATGAGTCACCAGATTCAAGGCGCACGTGCCGGCTTGGTGAATGCTCCTTGGGACAAGCAATTCATGGACGACCTTGTCAACGACCCAGAAACTTTGCAGTACAAGCCACATCTCGAGTACATGATCGAAGCTGGTTCCGAAGGAGTTGAGCTAATAATGTGGCTCATCATGCGCGGAGCGATGGGCGACAAAGTCGACGAGGTTTACCGTTTTTACCACGTGCCAGCATCGAACACCGCTGTAGGCCACATGATCATGACACCAAAGGAATAGGTAATGTCAGTAAATCTCGCAGTAGTCGGTCTCGGTGCATTTGGCATCAAGCACCTTGATGCACTAGCGCTAATTCCAGATGCCAACATCCAATACGTTGCCCACAGCAAGATGGACATCGCCGAAGAAGTGGCTGGCAAGTACGGGGCCAAGCGAGCATTCACCGACTACGCAGAGTTATTGGCTCAACCGGATCTCGATGGTGTGATTTTGGCCACGCCTACCCAGATGCACTTGGCCGGCACCTTGCAGGCTCTCGAAGCTGGCAAAAACGTGCAGGTTGAAATTCCAATGGCCGACAATCTAGCTGGAGTGCGCCAGATTGTTGACCTTCAGGCCAAGACGGGGCTGGTGGCCATGGCCGGACACACCCGCCGCTTCAATCCTTCGCACCAGTATGTTCACAACAAGATTCAGGCCGGCGATTTTGCGATTCAGCAGATGGATGTGCAGACCTACTTCTTCCGTCGCACCAACATGAACGCACTCGGAAAGCCACGATCCTGGACAGACCACCTGCTCTGGCATCACGCTGCTCACACTGTTGATCTTTTTCAGTATCAGACCGGCGAGCGTGTAGTAAAAGCTAATGCCATCCAAGGGCCTAAGCATCCTGAACTCGGAATTGCGATGGATATGTCAATTCAATTGCAAAGCGAAAACGGAAAGATTTGCACACTTTCGCTTTCCTTTAACAACGACGGTCCGCTCGGCACATTCTTCCGATACATCGGCGACACCGGCACTTACATTGCTCGCTACGACGACCTGTTTAACGGAAAGGATGAGCAAATCGACGTTTCCAAGGTGGATGTTTCAATGAACGGTATTGAACTTCAGGATCGCGAATTTGTTGCCGCTATCAAAGAAGGTCGCGAACCAAACGCTAGTGTGGCAAAAGTTTTGCCATGTTACGAAGTGCTTGACAAACTAGCTGCGCAACTGGAGTACTAGTCTTTTTTCAAATCAGCGAACGGAATTCGTTTGCTATGCATCACTTGCGAAAAAGTGGCGAGCATTCCGTGCACCGTCGTGCTCTCGTAACCGGCATTCACCAATAGCTCGGTGAGGTTCGACAGCTCTACAGTAAGCAGCTTGGCTTGTTGCTGTGTGGCATCAATAATCTCTTGAGCAGATTCTGAGTTCATAGCCTGTAGCTGACTCTTCGCCTCGTCGAATGCCCAGTCCTGGATTCCTAGCGCCTTAGCCGCCCAAAGGTAATCGGTCAGGGTAGCTGCTATGCCTTGGCCAAGCATGAAGGAGAGCAGCTTGCGAGCCTCAGGGCCGCCGGATTGGTCAGAAACGTTCATAGCCACGAGTCTAGATAGCAATTTGCGCAGCCCCGAGATTCTGCTAATGTGAACGCTAACATCACTAACATTCTGAGGCAGCGGAGCCTCGATTGGAGCGGCAATGAGCGCAACTAAGGGACAGATCTGGTTTCTCACCGGAAGCCAGAACCTATATGGCGAAGACACCCTCAAGCAGGTAGCAGACCAGTCTAAAAATGTGGTGGAGCAAATCAAGGCTGGAATCACAGCCCCAGTTGACCTGGTTTGGAAACCGGTCGTAAAAACACCGGAAGAAATCAAGAGCTTGCTGCTTGAAGCTTCGCGCGATGCCAACTGTCTTGGTGTCATCACTTGGATGCACACTTTCTCACCGGCAAAAATGTGGATCAACGGTTTAGCAATTTTGACCAAGCCACTTTTGCACTTACACACCCAGGCTGGTCAATCTCTGCCATGGTCCACGATCGACATGGATTTCATGAATCTCAATCAAGCGGCTCACGGCGACCGTGAATACGCTCACCTAGTGACCCGCATGGGAATCGCGCGCAAGATTGTGGTCGGTTACCCAACTGAATCTTCAGTTTGCGAACGAATTTCAAATTGGGCATACGCCACCATTGGCTGGCACGCATCACAAAATCTAAAGGTTGCTCGTTTCGGCGACAACATGCGCTACGTTGCGGTGACCGATGGAAACAAAGTTTCCGTCCAAATGAAATTGGGTATATCAATCGAGCAGCTCGGAGTAAACACCCTTTGCGAAGCCGTGGACAACGTGAGTGATGCTGAGGCTGAAAAGCTCACCGAGCTATACGAGCGTGAATATGATGTGGTGCCAGAACTTCTCAAGGGTGGCGCTCGTCACGAGTCATTGGTTTACGGCGCAAAAATTGAAATCGCTCTCCGCGGTATTCTCCAAGCCGGCGGTTACAACGCATTCACTTCTAACTTCGAAGATTTAGGCACCTTGCGTCAGCTTCCAGGTTTGGCTGTGCAGCGTTTGATGGCTGAAGGATATGGATTCGGCGGCGAAGGCGACTGGAAGACTTCGGCCCTTGGCGCAGTCATGAAAGCGATGACGCCTACTTCGGGTGGTACTTCTTTTATGGAGGACTACACCTACCACTTTGGCCCTGGCACACCAAAGGTGCTCGGCGCGCACATGCTCGAGGTCTGTCCAACCATCAGCGGCCAGAAGCCTCGAATCGAGATTCATCCGCTTGGTATCGGGGGTAAAGAAGACCCGGTTCGCATGGTCTTCACAGCTAAGCCAGCCGATGGGCGAGTAGTTTGCCTGGTCGATTTGGGTGAACGCCTGAGACTGATTTCCAACGAAATTAAGATTGTGGAGCCAACCGAGGATCTTCCAAAGTTGCCAGTAGCGCGAGCGGTCTGGGAACCAAAGCCGAGTCTTGCCGCATCGGCTGAAGCTTGGATGCTCGCCGGTGGAAGTCACCACACAGTTTTGACCAATTCGGTATCGGCAGAGACCCTTGAAGATTTTGCTCGCATTGCCGGGGTAGAGCTTGTGCAAATTGATGAAGACACCAAGCTACGCGAATTCCGCAAGGAACTTCAGTGGTCGGGTGCCTACCATCGCTTCGCTGAGAGCATTGGCTAATGTTCCACGAGCCGCCAAATCAGGTTGAGCTTCGCGCAGGCAAAAATATTGCGAAAGTTTCAACACTCTCGGCAGCGCTTACCTATCTAGAAATCGATGGTGTTGTGGCAATTGCCCAAGTGACTCGCGAAGCAATTTCAAAAGCATTTGCTTCTGTAGTTTGTGCGCCATGGCCCAACCGAATTGCAGACGGACTTTGGGGAGATGTCAAATTTCCTGGTAACGATGCACACGGTAATGCATTGCACGGTTTAGTTTTTGACAAAGAGTTTGAATTAGTTGCGCACACTGAAAACTCAGCCACATTTAGCTATCACCTGATAGCCAGCGATGCCTATCCTTTTGAATTGCAAATTGGTGCAACTTACATTTTGAATAATGACGGTCTAACAGTGACCTACTCTGCCAAGAACTTGGGCAAAGGCGAGGCTCCCTATGGCGTAGCTGCGCATCCTTATTTTGATATCAAAGACGACTCGCGAGTTTCAATTAGCGCCGAGAAGCAATCGATCAACAACGCGAAACAAATTCACGTGGGTCTCGAGGCGGCAACCAAGGCTCAGGGTGAATTGATTTACGGTGCGTTGAATTTGGATGATTGCTTTACCGAATTGACCGGCGACGTTGTGATTACCCATTCCAACGGCAGCACTGTGACTGTCTGGCAGGATCCGGCATTCAAGTACCTGATGGTCTATACCGGTCACCACCTAAAGGAGTTTGGTTTCCCAAATCCCGGTTTGGCTGTGGAACCGCAAACCTGTCCGGCTAATGCCTTCAACACTGACGAAGACTTAATCTGGCTGGCACCGGGTGCGAGCTGGCAGGCCGACTGGGGCGTTACCGCGAAAGGGCATCATGGCTGAAAAATACGTCATCGGCGTTGATTACGGCACACTCTCTGGACGAGCAGTCGTCGTTCGAGTCAGCGACGGCAAAGAGCTTGGTTCAGGCGTCTACGATTACCCGCACGCGGTCATGGATACCAAACTTGCCGCTTCAGGAGCATCTCTCGGGCCAGACTGGGCTCTGCAAGACGCCAATGACTACGTGGAAGTGCTGAAGCACGCGGTGCCCGATGCCCTACTTGAGGCAGGAATTTCCAGCGCGGATGTAATCGGTATTGCCACCG
>JACCDK010166785.1_pt1 | contig 16599 bp, 14 predicted proteins | sample 7445871 | NCBI WGS metagenome assembly JACCDK01 (sample SAMN15323436, study PRJNA562643) | freshwater metagenome | isolation source: river surface water | place: USA:Blue River Watershed | collected 2017-08-15 | reverse complement strand
GCTTCTTCGTAGGCTTTTTTCATTAAATCGTGACCGCAAAATGCAGAAATCATCATTAATAAAGTTGATTTTGGAGTATGAAAATTAGTAATCATCGCATCTGCAATACTAAAATCGTAAGGAGGGAAAATAAATTTATTGGTCCAACCTTGGTATGGGTTTAATGTTCGTTGTGAAGAAACAGAACTTTCAACAGCGCGCATTGATGTAGTTCCTACCACACATACTCTTTTCTTTTTTGCTTTTGCATTATTTACAATATCGCAAGCTTCTTGTGTGATTTTTAATTCCTCAGAATCCATTTTGTGTTTCGATAAATCTTCAACTTCAACCGGATTAAAAGTACCTAATCCAACGTGAAGAGTTACTTCGGCAAAATCAATTCCTTTAATTTCTAATCTTTTTAATAAATGTTTAGAAAAGTGCAATCCAGCAGTTGGTGCTGCTACTGCTCCTTCTTCTTTTGCATAAATAGTTTGGTAACGCTCTGCATCTTCTTCTGTTACTTCACGATTGATGTACTTAGGAATTGGCGTTTCACCAAGTTCTGTTAATTTATTTCTAAATTCTTCATAAGATCCGTCGTATAAAAAACGTAATGTTCTTCCGCGAGAAGTAGTATTATCAATTACCTCAGCAACTAAAGAATCGTCTTCACCAAAGTACAATTTATTACCAATTCTAATTTTTCTAGCAGGATCAACCAAAACATCCCAAAGACGTTGCTCTGCATTTAATTCTCTTAATAAGAAAACCTCAATACGAGCACCTGTTTTTTCCTTATTTCCATACATTCGTGCAGGGAAAACTTTGGTGTTGTTTAAAATCATTACATCTCCATCATCAAAATAATCGATAACATCTTTGAACATTTTATGTTCTATAGTTCCTTTTTTTCTGTCAACAACCATTAAACGAGCTTCGTCACGGTTTTCTGCTGGAAATTCTGCAAGTAATTCTGTTGGGAGATTAAATTGAAAATGAGATAATTTCATTTGTAAAGAGTTTAAGTTTATGATTGTTTCACTTAGATGTTAAAATCAAGGTGACAAATATACGATGGTGAGATAGGCGATGTCAAGTGTTTTGCCTTTTATTTTTTTATTAAGTTGCTGAGGCACTAAGCCTATTAGGTTCTTAGATGATTATATTTCTGCAACTTGAAAACCAAGCGATTTTAAATCACTCCAAAATGCCGGATAAGATTTAGAAACCACTTCTGCATTTGCAATTGTGAGTGGCATTTTTACGGCTAAGGGAGCAAATGCCATTGCCATTCGGTGGTCTTGATAGGTTTTGATATTTGTATCGTGTAATTCGATATTTGGAAACCCTTGTATTGAAATTGAATCTTCGGTAATTTGAACCGATGCGCCAAGCGGTGTTAATTCGTTTTTTAAGGCCTCCAAACGATCGGTTTCCTTAATTTTTAAGGTATGCAAACCCGTTATTTTGCATTCTAATCCTAAGCCAAAGCAAGTCACAGCAATAGTTTGAGCAATATCGGGAGAGCTTATAAGATGGAAGTTGAAAGTATCCGGTTTATAGTTCACAGTTTTACTGATTGTAATAGAGTTATCAGAATTGAAAACCGTTTCTACACCAAAATTTTTATAGATTTCTACTAAAACAGAATCCCCTTGCAAACTATTTTTCTTGAAATTAGACAAGGTGATTTCGGCACCTATTTCTGATAAAGCGACTATTGAATAAATATAAGAGGACGAAGACCAATCACTTTCAACATGTATTGATTTTGAACTTTCAATAAATGGTTTTGGATGTATTTTTATGCTATTATTTACAAAGGAAGTCTCGACTCCAATTTCACTTAACAAATCCAAAGTCATCTGAATATATGGTCTTGAGGTGATTGCTCCCTCAAGGGTTAACTCTAATCCGTTTTCAAGCTTGGGTGCTATTAACAACAAGGCAGAAACAAACTGACTGCTCACATTTGCTGGAAGCGAAACCTTACTTTGAATTAGTTTTTTTCCGACAATTTTAATGGGAGGAAAACCCTCTTTTTCAATATAAGTGATTTCAGCACCAAGTTGATTTAATGCATCTACCAAAATTTGAATAGGTCTTTCTTGCATTCTTGATGAGCCTGTTAAAATAACTTCGGCACCCTCTTGAATAGCAAAAAAAGCAGTTAGAAAACGCATTGCCGTACCGGCATGATGCACGTCAATAATCAACGATTTTTGATTTTTGATTTTTGATTTTTGAAGTGCGTCAACCATAACTTCCGAATCATCGGAATTTGACGCATTTTCAATAGAAATATTTGGATAAAGTGCCTGCAACAACAACAATCGGTTGGTTTCCGATTTGGATCCCGTGATTGCTATTGTAGCATTTTGAATTTTGAATTTTGAATTTTGAATTTTCAGATTCACAATTATTTCAGCTTGGAATTATTTTGATGGCGGTCGTGATCGCGATTGGTTTTTAAATCTAACTTTTTATCAAAAGCAGCTTGTAAATCAATTCCGGTTTGATTGGCTAAACAAAGCACTACAAAAACTACATCTGCCAATTCTTCGCCTAAATCTTTATTTTTATCAGATTCTTTTTCCGATTGTTCCCCGTAACGTCTTGCAATAATACGAGCCACTTCTCCTACTTCTTCGGTAAGTTGAGCCATATTCGTTAATTCATTAAAATAACGAACACCGTGGTTTTTAATCCAATTGTCTACTTCGAGTTGGGAGTTTTTAAGATCCATAATTATTCTTTGTTTTTTGTATCAATTATTATTGTCACCGGTCCGTCATTAAGCAATGCTACTTTCATATCGGCTCCAAACTGTCCGGTTTGCACTTTTTTTCCAATTTCGACTTCCATTTGAGCAATGAATTTTTCATAAATTGGAATAGCAGTTTTGGGCCTTGCTGCTTTTATATAGGAAGGACGATTTCCTTTTTTGGTAGAAGCATGAAGCGTAAATTGACTCACAATTATCACATCGCCAGCCACATCCTTCACCGAAAGATTCATGACCTCATTTTCATCACCAAAGATGCGCAGATTCGCAATTTTTGAAACCAACCATTGAATATCTTCTTGGTTGTCGGCTTCTTCAATTCCAATTAATATTAGTAATCCTTTTCGAATTTCTGCAACAATATTACTTTCAATGGTTACCGATGCTTGAGTTACTCTTTGAATTACAGCCTTCATAATTTATTACTATTCTCTTGTTTTATCACTAGCAATTCGATCGTCTTTATAAATATCGGTGCGGTAATGTTCGTCATCACCTTCAAGAATTTTCAAATAACTATTGTAACGTGTCCAAGAAATTTCATCTTCTTCTAATGCTTTTTTTATGGCGCAATGAGGTTCTTCTTTATGTAGGCAATTATTAAACTTACATTGGTCTTTTAATTTGAAAAACTCAGGAAAATAACCGCTTATTTCCTCTTTTTCCATGTCTACAATTCCAAATCCCTTAATTCCTGGAGTGTCAATAATTTTTGCATCAAAAGACAAGTCATACATTTCAGCGAACGTAGTCGTGTGTTGTCCCTGCTTACTTTGTTCTGAAATGGTTTTAGTTTTCAATAACAAACTTGGTTCTAATGCATTTACTAAAGTCGATTTTCCCACACCTGAATGTCCAGAAAACATGGTGATTTTACCCACCATAAGTTCTTTTAATTGATCAACTCCTTTATTTTGAGTAGAAGAAACTCGAAGACATTGGTAACCAATTTGCTCGTATACATGTTGCATGTAAAGCTGCTCCTCTAAAGTCTCATCGGTTAAAGTGTCAATCTTATTGAAAACCAAAATAGTGGCTATTCCATAGGCTTCCGCAGTGACTAAAAATCGATCAATAAAACTAAAGGTTGTTGGTGGATTATCGATGGTAATTAAGAGAAAAACATAATCCAAATTGGAAGCAATAATGTGCATTTGATGCGACAAGTTTACCGATTTCCGAACAATGTAATTTTTTCTGTCGTGTATATTATGAATCGTCCCTGTAGTTACATCTGAAGTTTCATCCAATTCAAAATCTACAATATCACCCACAGCAATTGGGTTGGTACTTTTAATGCCTTTCACCCGAAACTTCCCTTTAATTCGACATTCTACAAAGGTGCCGTCTTCCGATTTTACGGTGTACCAACTTCCAGTAGATTTATAAACGAGTCCGGTCATAGACATTAACGATTGATGATTAACGAATTTAGATTTATGCAAAAATAAGCAATTCAAAAATCAAATATCGTTAATCGACATTCAAAAATATTATGAATTAAATACCTTCTCTTGATGTGCAATGCTCTCTTGGTGGATGGCTTTAAAAAATTGGATGATAAATTCTTCACTTAATCCTTTCTGACTTCCGTCTGAAATCATTTTTTCTAAGACTTCATTCCATCTTTTATTTTGCAAAACGGCCACATTTTTCTCTTTTTTAAGAGCGCCAATGCTTTCAGCTACTTTCATTCTTTTTCCAATTACTTCCAATAATTTAGAATCAAATTCATCAATTTGCAGACGCAATTTTAACAAATTTTGCTGGTAATCATCGGTTTCATCGGTTTCCTTTCTGATAATTAAATTGGAAACAATATCTTTTAGTTGCGTTGGAGTCACTTGCTGAGCGGCATCGCTCCATGCATTATCTGGGTCAATATGGGTTTCAATAATCATCCCATCATAATTAAGATCAAGTGCCTCTTGGGTAACCTGAAAAATCATATCTCTTTTTCCGGTAATATGGGAAGGATCAATTATGAAAGGCAAATCAGCATATTTATGTTGCATATCGATTGCAATTTGCCATTCGGGATTGTTTCTGTATTTGGTTTTTTCATAAGTAGAAAAACCCCTGTGAATAATTCCGAGTTTCTTAATTCCGGCATTATGCAAACGCTCTACTGCACCAATCCAAAGTGACAAATCGGGATTAACTGGATTTTTCACCAAAACTATTTTATCTGTATTTTGCAACGCATCGGCAATTTCCTGAACTGCAAAAGGGTTTACAGTAGTTCGAGCGCCAATCCAAAGCACATCAATATCATGCTCTAAAGCCAACTGAACATGGTGTGCATTGGCCACTTCTATTGCCATGAGCAAACCGGTTTCTGCTTTAGCTTTTTGCAACCACTTCAATCCAATTTCCCCTACTCCTTCAAATCCTCCAGGGCGTGTTCTTGGCTTCCAAATACCAGCACGAAAAATAGACACATTAGACCCTTTCAACTCCAAAGCAGTTTTTAAAACTTGCTCTTCGGTTTCTGCGCTACAAGGTCCGGCTATTACTAATGGATGAGAAAAATTAAGCTCACTGATCCAGCTTTTCATTGCTTTTTTATCTTTCATTTTTGCTTTTGCAATTTCCAAATTATATTATGGATGATTTGCAGCAAAATTACTAAACCAATATCAACTAACACAGAAACAATTGCCAAATCTGAATTAATATTTAAAAATTATCATAATTTGTCAATTTAGCCGTTATCTATTTTATGGCTTTAGTATTCTTTTATTAATTATTACATTTGCTTCAAATATCAAATCTATGTCAATAGAAGTTCAAAATATCTCTAAAAGTTATGGCACTCAAAAAGCGCTAGACGATGTTACTTTTTCAGTAAAAAAAGGGGAAATAGTTGGTTTTCTTGGTCCGAATGGCGCCGGAAAATCGACTTTAATGAAAATACTAACGACTTATATTACTGCAGATGAAGGAACGGCATCGGTAAATGGAAACGATGTGAACCTAAACCAAAAAGCAGTTCAACTTTCTGTTGGGTATTTAGCAGAACACAATCCGTTGTATCTGGATTTGTATGTTAGAGAATATTTGGCATTTAATGCCGATGTTTATAAAGTGGCAAAATCAAGAATTGAGGAGGTAATTCAATTAACGGGATTAGCTACTGAATGCCACAAAAAAATAGGTGAATTATCTAAAGGATACCGACAAAGGGTAGGTTTAGCTACCGCGCTTTTACACAATCCGGATGTATTAATATTAGACGAGCCTACCACCGGATTGGATCCGAATCAATTGGTAGAAATACGAAATGTGATAAAAAATGTAGGGAAAAACAAAACCGTTTTTCTTTCTACACACATCATGCAAGAAGTGGAAGCCATTTGCGACCGTGTAATCATTATCAATAACGGAAAAATTGTAACCGATAAAAAACTAGATAAATTGGTTTCTGAAATCAAAGAGCAAGTAATTGAGGTTGAATTTGACAAAGAAATTGATGATATTTTACTTTCTAAATTACCCGAAATAAAGTCCTATAAAAACACACATGACAAAGTGTGGGAACTGACTTTTGAAACAGAAAAAGATTGCCGTTCTTCGGTATTTGATTTTGCTCAAGAGAACGGATTGAAAACTTTACAGCTGAACCTAAAAAGCAAAAATCTAGAAACCATTTTTAGAGAAAAAACATCAAAAAAATAAAACTACTTTTATAGGATGAGGAACTTTTATTTGTTGTTTCTTTTATTGACGTTAACTGTTTTTGGTCAAGACAACAAAGATACCAACGCCATTGATGTTTCTTTATTTTATGGAAATGTAATTCCGCATACTACTGACTTGTATCATTTACAAGGGCATCCCGACGGAATGATGGTTAGTTTTTTAAAACAAACTCATGGTAAAGAGGAATGGCATTCTGCCTTTAATTTTCCAGATTATGGAGTTTATTTTCAATACCAAAATTACAACAACAATTTTCTTGGAAAATGCTATGGGGTTGGTGTTCTGTATAATTTTTATTTTTTAAATAGACACCTAGAATTGAAAGTTTCTCAGGGTATTGGTTATGCAACGAACCCTTATGATAAAGTATCAAATAGCAAAAATAGGGCTTTTGGCTCAGAATTTATGGCCAATACCAATATTGGATTAACCTATAAAAAAGAACACTTATTAGATAATTTAGGAATTCAAGCAGGGCTTTTATTTACTCATTTTTCTAATGGAAGAACCAAAACACCAAATAGTGGCATCAATACTTTTTTAATAAATGTTGGATTGAATTATGATTTTTCAAACAATAATAAAAGAGATATAGACACTACATTAGTTAAGAAAAACTTCAGCGAGCCAATTAAATACAATTTTGTTTTGCGAACCGGATTCAATGAAAGTGCGATTATTGGTAGCGGACAATATCCGTTTTATCACGCCTCATTTTTTATCGATAAACGATTTAATAGAAAAAGTGCTTTGCAAATTGGTACTGAACTTTTCTTAACTAATTCTATAAAAGATTATATAAAATTTATGTCTGTTGCTTACCCAGATTATAACATAGACCCGACCACCGATTATAAAAGAATTGGTCTTTTTGCAGGATATGAATTGTTTATTAATAAAATTTCTTTAGAAGGTCAAGTTGGTTATTATGTTTATCGCCCCTTTAAAGATGATATTGCAGTTTATGATAGAATTGGATTTAAATACCATTTTAATTCAAAAGTTTATACTGGTTTTTCGGTAAAAACACACATGTTTTATGCAGAAGCTTTAGAATTTGGTGTTGGTGTACGATTATAAAAGATGAAGAAAATATTCTTTTTATTTAGTTTGTTTCTGGTTTTCGTTTCTTGCGAAAAACCAAGTGATTGTATTGAGAGTAGCGGTGATTTGGTTTCAAAAATCATCCCTGTAAATCCATTTTCACGAATTAAAGTATACCGTGGAGTTGCTGTAACTATTATACAGGGAAATGAATATAAAGTTGAAATAATATCGGGTAGTAATAGTATTGATGCCATTTCGGTAAACCAAATTGGCAACCAATTAATTCTAGCCGATAATTCAAGTTGCAATTGGTTTAGAGAATACGGTCAAACCACCGTTTATATCACTACTCCTACCTTGGAAGAAATTTATTCAAAAACAGAACAAGATATTAATTCAAGTGGCATACTTACATATCCTATTTTAAAAATATTTTCTTTAGATAAGATTGGAGATGGAGAAAGTGGCGCTGGCACAGGAGATTTCCATTTAAACATAAACAACAATTTAATTCAAATTGAAAGCAATAATGTATCGCGTTTTTATATTTCTGGAACTACCAATACTGAAATAATTAATTTTTGGTCTGGCGATAGTAGATTAGAAGCTTCCAATTTAATTGCGCAAAATGTTAGTGTTTTTCACCGATCTTCTAATGATATGGTTGTTCACCCAATTCAAAGTATTACCGGAAAAATGGTTAGCACCGGAAATGTCATTCTAAAAAACAACCCTCCCATTGTAGATGTACAGCAATTGTACCAAGGACATTTAATTTACAATTAGTCCTTAGAATACCTTTGTTGCAATGGCTTTAATATTTTCTGCTTTCCCCATAGAATAATAATGCAATACCGGAATTCCGGCAGCAACTAGCTCCTTACTTTGTTGAATACACCAATCAATTCCAATTTGTTTCACTACATCATTGTCTTTGGCTTTAACCACTTCCATAATTAAATCATCAGGTAATTCAATACTAAATCGATGCGGAATCAAATTGAGCTGTTTCTTTGTAGAGATTGGTTTCAACCCCGGAATGATTGGAATTGTAATACCTGCCGTTCTACATTTTTCTACAAAATCAAAGAATTTTTTATTATCAAAAAACATTTGAGTGATAATATAATCAGCACCATTTTTTATTTTCTCTTTCAAAAAATGAATGTCACTATCCAAACTAGGCGCTTCCATATGTTTCTCTGGATAACCTGCAACTCCGATGCAAAAATTAGTTTTAGCCGAATTTTTTAAATCTTCGTCAAGATAAATTCCTTTATTTAAATTATTGATTTGCAAAACCAAATCGGAAGCAAATTCATTTCCTTCTTTTTCGGGTTTGAAATAAATTTCGTTTTTTAAAGCATCACCACGAAGTGCAACCACATTATCAATTCCAAGAAAATCCAAATCGATCAAAAGGTTTTCGGTGTCTTCTTTAGTAAATCCTCCACATAAAATATGCGGAATGGCATCTACATTATATTTATTTTGAATTGCCGCACAAATACCTACCGTTCCCGGACGTTTTTTTACAATTTTCTTTTGCAATAAACCGTTGGGTAACTCCTTAAACTCATACTCCTCTCGATGGTAGGTAACATCAATAAACGGAGGATTGAAGTCCATTAACGGATCAATACTATCAAAAATTGATTGAATATTTTGTCCTTTTAAAGGCGGTAAAATTTCAAATGAAAACAAGGGTTTCCCATTTGCATTCTCGATGTGTTGTGTTACTTTCATATTTTTAATCTGCTATATTTGGACTAAGCCATTTGTGCGCCATTTCGGTAGAAATTCCTCTACGTTTGGCATAATTTATTACTTGATCTTCTTTTATTTTTCCGAGGCCGAAATACTTACTTTCTGGGTTTGCAAAATAATATCCTGAAACTGATGCTGCAGGCCACATGGCCATACTTTCGGTAAGTTTTACGCCTATTTCTTGTTCCACATTTAGCAGTTTCCAAATAGTTGGTTTTTCTAAATGATCTGGGCAGGCTGGATAACCTGGCGCCGGACGGATACCTTTATATTCTTCGGAAATTAATTCCAAATTAGATAAGTTTTCATCGGAGGCATATCCCCAAATTTCTTTACGGACTTTTAAATGCAAATATTCTGCAAATGCTTCCGCCAAACGATCCCCTAATGCTTTTACTAAAATCGCATTGTAATCGTCTAATTGTTTTTCAAATTCGGCTGCTTTTTCATCCACTCCAAATCCTGTTGTGACACAAAAACAACCAATATAATCTTGCTTTGAAGTTTCTTTAGGTGCAATAAAATCGGCTAAAGCAATATTTGGTGCCCCAGCAGTTTTTTGCGATTGCTGTCTTAGAGTCAGAAGTTGGAGGCTTGAAGATGCATTTGTTACTTCTATATCATCATCATTTATTGTATTTGCAGGGAAAATGCCCAAAATTCCTTTGGCAGTGAGCCATTTCTCTGAAACAATTTTGTGCAACATCATTTGTGCATCTGCAAATAAACTCGTTGCTTGTTCGCCAACTACTTCATCGGTTAATATTGCTGGATACTTTCCATACAATTCCCAAGAACTAAAAAACGGAGTCCAATCGATATAATCAACCAATTCAGATAAATCTACTTCTACGGTTTTAGTGCCAATAAAATTTGGTTTAACCGGTGTAAAATTATCCCAATCCAATTGTAATTTATTTTTTCGAGCCTCTTCAATAGATAAGAAATTTTTATCACGACTTCTGCTTAAATACCCTTCGCGTAAAGCATCGTATTCTTCGCGAATGGCTTGGGTATAGGTTTCTTTAGTTTCTGCTTGAAGCAAATTGCTGGCTACAGTTACAGCTCTAGAAGCATCATTAACATGAACCACGGTTGCTTGATATTCGGGGGCAATTTTCACAGCAGTATGTGCACGAGAAGTAGTAGCACCTCCTATCATTACCGGAATTTTAATATTCAATTTATCTAATTCCTTAGCCAAATAAACCATTTCGTCAAGCGAAGGAGTAATCAATCCGCTTAGCCCAATAATATCGGCCTTGTGTTCTATTGCTGCCTGAATAATTTTCTCTGGTGGAACCATAACTCCGAGATCTACAATTTCAAAATTGTTGCACCCTAATACCACTGCTACAATATTTTTTCCAATATCATGAACATCTCCTTTAACAGTGGCTAAAACTATTTTACCATTACTTGATGAAGAAGAACTGTCTTTTTCAAGTTCAATAAACGGAAGTAAATAAGCCACTGCTTTTTTCATTACACGCGCTGATTTTACTACTTGAGGTAAAAACATTTTACCGCTTCCAAATAAATCACCCACCACATTCATTCCTGCCATAAGATGCACCTCGATCACTTCAATTGCCTTGTCTGAATTGATTCGGGCTTCTTCAACATCAACTTCAATAAACTCATCAATTCCTTTAACTAAAGCATGTGTTAATCGCTCTTGAAATGACCCTTCTCGCCATTCCAAACCTTGTTTGTTGCCATCTGAATTTTGAGAACTTACTCCTTTAAAACTTTCGGCAAAATCCAATAGTCTTTCGGTTGCATCCTCTCTTCTATTCAGTAATACATCTTCAACATGTTCTAATAGCGTTTTATCTATTTCATCATAAATTTCAAGCATTTCTGGATTTACAATTCCCATAGTCATTCCATTTTGGATGGCATGGTATAAAAAGGCCGAATGCATCGCTTCACGTACTTTATCATTCCCTCGAAATGAAAACGAAACGTTACTCACCCCTCCAGAAACTCCGGCGTAAGGCAAGTTTTCACGAATCCACTTAGTGGCTTTGAAAAAATCTAAAGCATTTAGTTTATGTTCGTCCATTCCGGTGGCAACCGGAAAAATATTAGGATCAAAAATGATGTCTTGGGCAGGAAAATGCACTTGATTTACAAGAATATCGTAACTTCTTTTGCAAATCTCGATGCGTCTTTCATAAGTGTCGGCTTGACCTTGTTCGTCAAATGCCATAACTATAACAGCTGCTCCGTAGCGTTTAATTAGTTTGGCATGGTGAATAAACTGTGCTTCTCCTTCTTTTAATGAAATAGAATTCACCACCCCTTTTCCTTGAATCACTTTTAGTCCGGCTTCAATAATTTCCCACTTGGAGCTATCAATCATAATTGGAACACGAGCAATATCGGGTTCGGCGGCAATTAGATTCAAGAATTTGGTCATGGCATACACCCCATCCAACATTCCCTCATCCATATTGACATCAATAATTTGGGCGCCACCTTCCACCTGATCTCTAGCAATAGAAAGTGCTTCTTCGTATTTTTCTTCTTTTATTAATCGAAGAAATTTACGCGAACCGGTAACATTAGTACGCTCACCCACATTTACAAAAATGGAATTTTCATCAACGAAAAGAGGCTCTAAACCAGAAAGTTGTAAGTTTATTTTGTTTGATCTATTCATAGTATTTTTTTTAGTCTACTCTGTCAAATAATATTTAACATTAACTAACTGAATTGATTGTATTAAACCTAGATTAAGTGATTGCTGTTTGTCAAAAGAAAAAATACAACTTGAGTTTGGATTTATTTCAGTGCAAGTAGAAATAGCTCCATTTGTATAACCTGACGATGAAACAACCCCATCTACATTGACAGTAAAATAGGGAAATCCTTTTATCACAAAATTATTTGGATTATTTAATTTTATATCAAATTTTAATCGGTTGGTATTATTTCCTGTATCGGGGGTGAAAGTGAAATTTAACACCTCATAAGAAAAATTTTGCAACGGAACTTGCTCTTGGACTGGAGTTACAACATAATCACATGGAACTACAGATTGCGATTCGGGAATATAGGAAGACCCCGTAGGAGTTATTATTGTTCTACTCGGAATAATAATTGTCTTAGTACAATTATCAGCAGAAGAACAACTGAAAAGAGTGCAGAAAACAATAAAACATACTATTTTAAAAATGTTATTCATTCACTTTTTTTAAATTAATTTTCAACTCTTCTTGGTTTAAATTCACCAGCAACCTCTGCAATTGCTTTAATATGCTCAGGAGTTGTACCACAACAACCTCCTATTATGTTTACTAAATTATCTTTTAGATACTCTCTAATTAGGGCTTGCATTTCTAGTGGCGATTGATCGTATTGCCCAAAAGCATTGGGTAATCCCGCATTGGGGTGTGCCGAAATATTCAATTGGGTATTCATTGCCAATCGTTTCAAATAGGGCTTCAATTGATCGGCACCTAAGGCACAGTTGAATCCTATACTTAATAACGGAATATGTGAAATAGAAATTAAGAAAGCTTCTACTGTTTGTCCCGAAAGCGTTCTTCCAGAGGCATCGGTAATCGTTCCTGAAACCATAACCGGAATTGCAATATTGCGCTCTTCTTTCACTTCTTCTATGGCAAAAAGTGCTGCTTTTGCATTTAAGGTATCAAATATGGTTTCTACCAAAAGCACATCACAACCTCCGTCAATTAGGGCTTCAACTTGTTGTTTGTAGGCAATTCGTAAATCATCAAAAGTTACAGCGCGATAACCTGGATCGTTAACATCAGGCGACATGGATGCCGTTCTATTGGTAGGTCCTATAGAACCGGCCACAAATCGAGGTCGGTCGGTAAATTCATTGGCTACTTCGCGGGCAATTTTTGCCGATTGGTAGTTGAGTTCATATACAAAATCTTCAAGGTGGTAATCGGCCATACCTATTGTGGTCCCGGAAAATGTATTGGTTTCTACAATATCGGCACCTGCTTGAAAATACAATCGGTGGACTTGTTTTACGGCTTCTGGTTGGGTGATAGAAAGTAAATCGTTATTCCCTTTTAAAGGATGTGGAAAATCTTTAAACTGTTCACCACGAAAATCCTCTTCAGAGAAGTTATTGCGTTGTAACATGGTTCCCATTGCTCCGTCTAAAACGAGAATTCTTTCTTGTATTGCTTGTTCAATTAAGGTCATATTCATTTCATTAGGCACTTAGTAGCTAAGTTTTAATTAATTTCATAAAAATGGTTTGCTCTTTAGCCCCGATTGTAGTGGATCCCGATTTTTTATCGGGAGCAACGAAAAGCGGGAAAATGGATTGCTAAAAATGCGCAAGCCATTCGCTTCAGAAAATTCCGAAATTGGAATTCTGAAATTAGTAATGTTATCAGGAAAGGAGAGGGGATTTTCTCGTGGTTATCTTTGTTTGAAATTCAAACTAGAATGTAGCACCTTCTACAAGGTAGGGTTGCTAAGCTTTCATAGGGTCTATTCCCTCAGGCTTTCGTGATAACAAGCAATATGTTTATGAACACTGCAAAGTACGGACATAGAAATGGTTTTTGCAAGAATTATTTTATATAATAACTACAACGTTGTATAAAAAAAGGAGCCTATAAATAGGCTCCTTCAAAATTTAGAATTTTATCTAATTATTTTTTAATGATCTTGGATGTACCTACTCCAAATTCTGTTTGAACTTTAACAAAATAAACTCCAGCATTTAACTCCCCTGTGTTTACTTGCATTGCATCTGTAGAATTTGAATTATTTACTTCATTTACAACTCTACCATTTAAATCGGTTACTGTAATATTTTGTATTGCTACATTGTTTTTAGTTTTTACAGTGAAAACATCATTAACTGGGTTTGGAGATAATGAAAAATTACTTGTAAAGAAACTATCTGAATTCATTGATGTAGTTGTAACTAAAAAGTCATCAATTGCAAATCCAAATTGATCATCTGAAATACAATTAATAGAGATATAAATAGCTTGACCAGCATAAGCATCTAAGTTATATGTATACTCTATATAAGTCACATCATTTGCTGTTATGATAGGGTCTTCTGAAATAACAGTAAAACTAGTTGTTGCAGTATTTGTTGTAGAAATTCCAACTCTAAATTTTTCAAGTCCGTATTGAGATGAACATGATTTAGCCCAAAATGAAAGCATATTTCCACTAGAACCAAGTGTAATTTGTGGAGATATTAACCAATCGTCATTTTGAGTTACAGATGCATTTGGAACTGCAGCAACACAGATGATATTTTTATCACCGGTTTTTGCACTCCAATCAGATGTAGAAGACGGAGTTAATGCAGGGGTAGTTGTTGTAGAATTGAATACTTGAAAAGATTTAGCAACATTAGAGTTAGTATAAGTTACACCTTGAAACCCGTATGTTGGTCTTAAATCTCCATCAACTAAAGTCCAATTACCAATATCACTAATAATAAAGTCATTATACGTTTCGAAAGAATCTTCAAAAAGTACAGTTTGGCCATTAGCTATACTAATGGTTAGAAATAAAAAGAGTAAAGTTTTTTTCATAATAGTTTTATTTAATGTTATACACAAAAATATAAAATAAATTCAATTAAATTGTAAAATTGAAAATGAGTTCATACATTTGCAGTCAGAATAAGAGGAAAAATTTGAACTGATTGCAACCTCATTAAAAAATGCTAAAGCAGAGTCTCTTCTTTAGTATTTGTTGTAATTCTCTTTTTTCTTACAAAATTTAATTAATTCGTACTGAATTTCAGTAAAAAACAAATACAATATGGCATATTTATTTACGTCAGAGTCTGTAAGTGAAGGACATCCAGACAAAGTAGCAGATCAAATTAGTGATGCATTAATCGACAACTTTTTAGCCTTTGATCCCGAATCAAAAGTGGCTTGCGAAACCTTAGTTACTACAGGGCAGGTTATACTTGCTGGTGAGGTAAAATCAAGTACTTATCTTGATGTACAAAGTATTGCAAGAGAAGTAATCAAAAAAATTGGTTACACTAAAAGTGATTACATGTTTGAAGCCAATTCTTGTGGTGTTTTATCAGCAATTCACGAGCAATCTGCAGACATTAATCAAGGAGTAGATAGAGCAAAGAAAGAAGATCAAGGTGCGGGAGACCAAGGAATGATGTTTGGTTATGCAACCAATGAAACAGAAAACTTCATGCCTTTGGCTTTAGATTTATCGCATGCTCTATTAATTGAATTAGCTAACTTGAGAAGAGAAAATTCAGAAATTACTTACTTACGCCCAGATGCGAAGTCACAAGTAACTTTAGAATATTCTGACGATAACAAACCACAACGAATTGATGCAATTGTAATTTCTACACAACACGATGATTTTGATGAAGAGTCAAAAATGTTGGCGAAAATCAAAAGCGATTTAGTTTCAATATTAATCCCAAGAATTAAAGCTAAATATCCTCAATATGCTCATTTCTTTAATGACGACATTACTTATCACATCAACCCAACGGGTAAATTTGTAATTGGTGGTCCTCATGGAGACACCGGATTAACAGGAAGAAAAATCATTGTAGATACTTACGGTGGTAAAGGTGCTCACGGTGGTGGAGCCTTCTCCGGAAAAGATCCAAGTAAAGTAGATAGAAGTGCTGCATATGCAACCCGTCACATCGCTAAAAACTTAGTTGCAGCAGGATTATGCGATGAAGTATTGGTACAAGTATCCTATGCAATTGGAGTTGCAAAACCAACTTCGATTAATGTAAACACCTACGGAACTGCAAAAGTGGGGCTAAAGGATGGAGAAATTAGCTCAATTGTAGAGAAGATTTTTGATATGCGTCCTTATTTTATTGAGCAACGTTTAAAATTAAGAAATCCTATTTATAGTGAAACTGCTGCTTACGGCCACATGGGAAGAACACCACAGACCATCACAAAAACATTTGCTGCACCTGGCGGAATAAGTAAAACTGTTGAAGTAGAACTATTCACTTGGGAAAAGCTTGATTATGTAGATGCTGTAAAAGAAGCATTTAATTTATAAAAGAAACCAATTATTATTTCAAAGCAGCAGCCTCACAAGGGTTGCTGTTTTTTTTATATCTTTTTGTGCGTGCCCCTTCGGGTCGGGCTGTACGCTACCTCTTTGCTTCGCAAAGGATTTTCGCTACCATCCCTCACGCGAGGGGAGATTGTTAGAGCATTTGCATTAATAGTTGAAATAAGATTGCTACGTCGTTCCTCCTGGCAATAACAAGGCGGCGAACCGAGCTTGTTAACACGGCGCACCTGTAAACAAAAAAACTCCAATCTTTTGCT
>JACCDK011103133.1_pt1 | contig 16602 bp, 7 predicted proteins | sample 7445871 | NCBI WGS metagenome assembly JACCDK01 (sample SAMN15323436, study PRJNA562643) | freshwater metagenome | isolation source: river surface water | place: USA:Blue River Watershed | collected 2017-08-15 | reverse complement strand
CAAATTAGGTGAGGAACAGCATCAATTTTATAGTGATTTTGAATTGCGGCACAAATTGCAACAGTTCCTGGTCGTTTTCTAGTGGAAATTCTATCATATGAGCCATCTGCGCGCTTTTTAAGCACAAAATCTTCTCTGTGGTAGGTTACGTCAATAAAAGCCGGATTAAACTCAAGCAATGGGTCTATTGCGTTGTAAATGCTTTGAATTCCAAGTCCTTTTAAAGGAGGTAAAATTTCAAAAGAAAATAAAGTAGATTTTCTACCTTTAATATGGTCTATAATTTTCATTAGAATTGAACCTCTTTTGTGAAAGTTTCAGTACCGCGAATGATTGTCACAGTTGTTTTTTCCCCTGCCGAAAATTTACTCAATGCAACCATATAATCTTCAACTCCGGTGATGCTATTTGATCCCAGTTTTGTAATGATATCGTTTTTCTGTAAACCAGCTTTAGATGCTGGTTTATTGTCGGTTACGCCATCAATTCTCATTCCCTTGCCAGAGAATGAATAATCTGGCATTACCCCTATCGTAATTTTGAATTTGGTTCTGCCTGGTGTAGCATCTTTCGTTTTAGAGAAAGGAATTTTTTTGCATTTGCTACTCAATTTGATCATTTGTTTAATCACTTCAATGCTATTGTACATGCCTTGATAGTTGATTTTATATTCATCGTCGTCTGGGGTATGGTAATCTCTATGTTGTCCTGAGAAGAAATGCAATACTGGAATATTTTCTAAATAAAAACTTGCATGATCTGATGGACCCATTCCGCTTTCTGTGGTTGTAATTTTGAGCTGGTTTGTGTCGTTTTTAACTTTTGCTAACGATTTTACCCATTCTGGTGAGGTTCCAATTCCGTTGATAGTTAACATCTGCTTTGAAGAATCGATTCTACCAAGCATATCGATATTGATGACAAAGTTGATATTTTTAAGATCAATTTCAGGATTTTGGATAAAAAACTTAGACCCTAAAAGTCCTAATTCTTCGCCGCTAAACGCTAAAAATAGGTAATTGTTTTTTCTGTATTTCCAACCTTTTAATTTTCTTGAAAGTTCGAGCAATGTAGCCACACCTGAGGCATTATCGTCGGCACCGTTGTGAATGCCCGATATGCCTTTAATTTTACTATTGTCGTATTCATTATTTCCAATATGGTCGTGGTGTGCACAAATAACCACTGTTTTTTTTCTGAAATTGTTTTTAAACCCAATAACATTGTGTCCAACAGCCGTTGGTGCAAATAAGTAGCTTTTAAGTGTTACCATCAATCCCATAGGAAAAGATGGTTTCGCTTTAAAGAAGAAAATTGGCATTTTAGAAGGTGTTACTGTTCTTGATAATTGACCGCTTGGATTTTCATCGGACATGTTGGCTTTTAAGAAAATTACACCCACAGCACCATGTTTTTCTGCCTCTTTTACTTTCGTTGTAATGTCGGCATATTCAGCTAATGGCGAGTTAGGATATTCATTTTGAGCAAAATAGCCCAATCTCATAATCACAATTTTACCGGCAACATTTTGACCGATATAGTCGTCTTTTTTCTCTTTTTCGCAAACAATACCATAACCAACATCTACAGTTTCGGCGGTAACAGAGTCATTGTTACAAGATAATGAAAGGGGATAATATTCTTCGAAAAGTTGGAATTCTTTGGTTGCACCGTCATTAGATTGTGGGATGATTGCCATTCTGCATTTGCTGGAGGCAACTCTCATTTGAATGATGCTAAATTCTTGGAATCCTTCTTTTCCTAATAATTTTAACTTATTCTTTTTGAATTCTTTGCGAATGTATTCTGCACTAGCAAGTTCACCTGGAGAACCTGTTTGGCGACCAGCCAATTCATCTGAAGCTAAGAACGAAATATCGGTTTTTAAGCGTGCCTTTGTTTCTGATACTTCATTATTTTGCGCGCCAATTGTCCCTACAAAAAATAAGGAAATGAGAGCAGTGGTTTTATAGGTGTTAAAAAATTTCATAAAGGGTTTTGACTAAAATGATTGATGATAAAGTTGCAAATATAACTCTTAGCCAGAAAACCGACACTTTAGGTGCTGTTTTCTGTCCAAAAGATGAGAAAAAAATGACCCCTAGCGCCATTGGAATAAAATATGGCCAAACCAAATATCCTGTTTGTGGGAATTGAAATTGATATTGTGTTAATTGAGGGACGTTGGATGCGGATAAATATTGAACAATTGGTATGATAGAAATCAGCGGAACAATACTCAAACTGAGCGACGTGGCTTCATGAATTGGTTTTTTTAGAAACCATCTAAAAAGAGGAACCATTACAATGCCACCGCCAAGACCACTAAGTGAAACAACGATACCCGCGAACAAACCAACTGAAATTTGAATGAATAATGCGTTTTTTTGATTCAATGATTGATTTAAAGTTTCTTCTTTTTTGCTAAAAAGCATGTTTGAAATTGAAATTAGGAGAAAAAATAAAAATACAATTTGAAATTTATCTTTTTGATACCAATTTCCATGTTGAATAAAATAACTCATTGTAGTGGCGGCAATGGCGCCAGGAATACCAATGAACAGGCTGTTTTTGAAGCTATAAACGTTGAGTTTTATTTGTCTGTAAATACCTGAAACACCAGAGAGGAATACAAGTCCAAAGGAATTAGCCAAGGTGAATTTTACAATTTCATCACTGGAAAGTCCATTTTGTTGTGCTAGCAAGAGACTCAATAACGGGATATAAATTAATCCACCACCAACACCAAGTAGCCCTGCTAAGAAACCGCCGAAACAACCACCAATGATGAGGATGATAAGGTTGGTAATCATTTCTTGAGAATCATTTTAATTCTTTCAGGAGCATTGAGTATTTCGATACATTTTTTGATTTCAGCATCAATTTTAAGGGCGTTTGAATAATATTCCTCATTTTTTAGAATGCGCTTGTAAATGGCTAACTTCAATTGATTTGCAATAATATCGAAATTCGTTTTGATGCCAGTTGAAAGAACAGTATTCAATTTCTTTTCGTCCAAGGTAAACAGTCCCATTTGTTTTATCCAAAAGCTATCAATGCCTTGTTTTTTCAGTTGTATTTGCCAATTTTTCTGCATCTGTTTTGGGGCGTTTTGGGATATGAATTTGTCAAAATCGGATGTAATTAATTGATCAGAAATGTTTACGGATAAATTTAAATTATTTTGGGAGAATTGATTGGCCCAGTCGAATATGAAGTTTTCTTTATCGAACCATTGAATCAAATTCGCACCTCCAAAAAGTGGGAAGAAAATATCGGGATCAACTCCACCGGCTTCAAAAACGGTTCTGCCATTTGCAGTTTTAAAGGCAATTTTTTCTTCAGTTTTTTTAACTGTTGCTTTGCCGTTTTCATCTTTTTCGGCGTATTGAAGTTTTTGAATACATCTGCCGCTGGGAGTGTGATATCTGGCAGTTGTGATTTTCATTTGAGTTCGGTACGGCAGGTTAGAGTAGTTTTGAACCAGTCCTTTTCCAAAGCTTGTTTGACCAACAATTACAGCGCGATCGAGATCTTGTAAACTACCACTTACAACTTCTGATGCCGAAGCTGAATTTTTGTTAACCAAAACCAATAAGGGTAAATCTGGTGCTATGGCGGGACCAGACGTTAACCATTTTTTAGGACCATCTTCATTTTTGCCTTTAAGTGTAACTACGAGTTGATTGTTGCCAACAAAAAGTCTAACAATATCAACGGCCTCATTCAACAATCCGCCGCCGTTGTTTCTTAAGTCCAAAACCAACCCTTTTAACTGGGTTGTAGACATTAATTTTTTAAGTTCGGTTTCAATTTCATCAGAACACTTTTGTCCAAATTCATCCAATTTAATGTAGCCAATATCGGAAGAAATCATCCCAGCAAATGGAACATTCTTACTTTTTACATTGACTCGAGTAATCTTTTTATTCAAAGTTTGGTTACCCCTGAGAATCGTAATTTCGATGACGGTGTTTGGTGCTCCTCTAAAATTTTGAAAAACTTCCTCTTGGCTTTTATTTTTGAGGGATATTGTTTCGTTGTCTTTGATGATTCCAGTTACAATATCTCCAATTTTGATGCCTGCTTTATCGAAGGCATAGCCTTCAAAAACTTCAGAAACTACTGGATAATCATTTCGGTAAATCACTTGACACCCTACGCCACCATATTCACCTTGGCGCTCAATAAGTGCTTCTTCCGCCTGATATTCACTAAAGAAAACAGTATAAGGATCAAGGCTTGAAAGCATAGAGCTGATTGCTGTTTTAACGAGTTTCCCTGGTGGAACTTCATCTACGTATTTGTCGCCAACTTCTTTATAAACAGCAGCAAATATTTCAAGATTTTTAGAAAATTCAAATAAGTCGTTGACCATTCTTGCGCCTGAGCTTAAGAAAAATGCAAGAATACAGAGCATCAACCATTTTGGAATTTTAATTGTCATTGTTTCAAAGATAATATTTCAGATTTAAATAGAACGTTGAAATTGGTAAAATGGTTTAATTGATATTGAATTTAGTTGCGTATGGTGTAATTTTGTGGTATGGACATGAAGCATACATTTTCATTGCAAGAGAGATTTGCAAGTTGGGTGATGGAGTTGGTAATCAAGGCGGGGGTTTCAAAAGAATCAGCTTTGGTTGTTAAGCTATTAATTTTGCTTTCTACGTTGATTTTATTGGTAGTGTTGATTGATTGGGCTTCAAGGAAATTGATTTTGGCCATGGTGAAGCAATACGCAAGTAAACGCAACAATAAATTCATGGATATTTTGGTTGAGAAGAAGATATTTAAGCATTTAGGTCATGTAATACCAGCGATTTTTGCGAAGTATACAATGCCTTTGGTGTTGTTTGAATTTAAAAAATTCTTGCCATTTGCACAGGGTGTATTCGAAGTCATTATGGTTGTAGTGATTGTCATGTTTATTCAATCTGTAATTAAAGTTCTCAAGGTAATTTTGTTGGAAATTGAAAGTTTAAAAGACAAACCCATTGCATCTTTCACTCAGCTTGTTGGAATGTTGATCAATATTCTTGCATTGCTTGTGATTATTTCCATTGTTTCGGGTAAGCCATTGTGGGCGTTATTTACTGCTGTGGGTGCAATGTCGGCTGTTTTGGCATTGGCATTTAAAAATATTTTGATGGGATTTGCCGCTTCAGTTCAAATTTCAACCAATGATTTATTGAGAAATGGAGATTGGATTGAATTTTCGAAATATGGGGCTGATGGTATTGTAACTGATATCAATTTATCGACAGTTAAAATTAAAAATTGGGACAATACAGATACCACGATTCCAACAACTGCATTTACAACTGAGTCATTTAAAAACTGGAGAGGGATGGAAGAATCAGGTGGGAGAAGGATAAAAAGAGCTGTTTTTATAAAAATTTCAAGTATCCGTTTCTGTACAGATAAAATGTTAGAGAAATACAAGAAAATAAATTTGATCAAAGCTTATATTGAAGAAAAGCAACCCGAAATTGAGGCTTTTAATAAGAGTATGGGTTTTGATCAATCCATGAAAGGAAATGGCAGGCATTTAACTAATCTAGGCCTTTTTCGTGTTTATCTAAAGGCGTATATTGAATCTGCAAATTCGGTGAATCGTGAAATGGAACATGTTGTAAGGCAATTGGCTCCAACGGATAAAGGATTGCCAATTGAAATTTATTGTTTTGCAAATGAAAAGAAGTGGGTTGGCTTCGAAGATACACAAGCTGATATTTTTGATCATGTTTTCTCTGCAGTGCGAGATTTCGATTTGGAAATGTTTGAAAGTCCTTCGAGTGATTTTCATGGTGAATTAGAATCTGATTCACTTGTATAATAAAAAAATGACCAAGAAATTGGTCATTTTTTTTGTGTTTCAATTTAGTCTTGAAAATTGATTAAATTTGTTAATCTTCAATCTTTATAATTATGATTCAAAACCGAATAAAATTACTTTTCACATTATTTTTTCTCATTGTCAGTGGATTAAAAGCACAATTATCGGGGAATTACACAATAGGTGGTTCTTCATCAAGTACAAATTTTGCAAATTGGTCAGATTTTGTTTCGGCATACAATACAAACGGTGTTAGTGGGAATGTTTCCATCACCGTAATTTCTGATTTAACAGTAAATTCTGCTATTCAGTTGAATCAACATTCAACAAATCCCACTACATCAAGTAAAAAAGTAGTGATTCATGGAAATGGTAAAACTGTAAGTGGTAATTTATCTTACGAAGTTTTTGCATTTAATGGTGCTGATTATTTTGAAATAAAGAAGTTAAACATTGTGAATTCAAGTACTTCAACATTGGTTCAAGGAATAAGATTTTATAATGGTGCAAACTATAATATCATTGATTCTTGTAAGATCGAATTTACAAGTTTGGGAAGTTCAAATGTTCCAGAGGGTGCATATATTTCATTTGCTTCGAACAATACATCACTTTTAACCACAACTTCTGCTCATAATGGTATTGGTAATACCATTTCCAATTGTACTCTGAAAACTTCAGCAACCAATTCACCTGGTCCGGCATATGGTTTTATTGATCAACAAGGGACTTCAGTTTATTCAACTACAGGTTCAAATAATGTATTCAAAGGGAATAAAATTTTAAACTTTTATTCTGTTGGTATTTTTGCCAAATATGTAAATGGTGAGGAGTTTTCTAACAATGAAATTTCAAGAGACAATGCAACTTCTAATTCAATTATAGATACCAATGTTATTGGGATAACAGTTAAAGAAGCATATGCATCAAACAAAGCAATCGTTGTAAATTCTAATGTGATAAGAGATTTGCCTTTTAAATCGGCAACGAGTGCTTCAAGTAATTTAATTTCGAATTTTCTTGGATGTTATTTTGTAAATGTATTCGGTACAGCATCTTTGATCAATAGTGTTGATCAAAATCATATTTATAATGTCTTTTTTAATAGTTCTTGTAATGGCTTTTTGTTCGAAAGCTCGGTTTCGTTCAATCTAACGAAGAATAAAATATTTAAACTCAAAGGACTCAATGGCAATTCAACTGGCGTTTATTGTTATTCAGGGGCGGATTTTAATATTTCAGAAAATACAATAAAAAATTGTGATTTTGGAAGCTCCAATAATGGGAGTGGTGTTTTAATTTATACAGTAGATGTTCAAACGAAATATCTTAATCATAATTACATGAATGACAATGTTTTGGATTCGAATATTTCAGATGCTGAGATGTATGGACTTGTGGCATTCTACAATGCTGATTGGGAAATTCACCGCAACTCGGTAACTGCAAATAAATCATTGAGTACAACATCCATGCATTGGGGTACATATTTTTATTTTCTTGGAAATTTAAATTTTAATTCAAATCTGATTGCCTTTAATGATGCTAAATCCGAAAATTATTCAATTTTCATGGTGAATTATAATTCTGGTTACTCCTCAAATATCTTTCAAAATACTATTTATCTAAGGGAGAATAATTCTGGTCAATATTCATTTGGAATCTATGACGATGATGATTCATATATTTCTTTTGTAGGAAATATTATTGATATGAAAGGGACTTCTATTGGTTATCCCGCATTCATTAATACATATACAAATTTAAATGACGTTGATAACAATACCTTTAATATTTCTGGGTTTAGTACTGAATATTGGACTTTGGGAACAAATAGTTTTACCGATTTTAATGGTTGGAAATCTAGTTCGGATGTTGGTCCTGGAGAACGTTCCATGAATCCTGTATTTAAAGATATTGCAAAATACGATTTTAGATCGAATTCTTTTGAAAATCAAAACAATGTTAATTTTAAAAGTTCTGTTCCTAAGGATATTAAGTCTCAAACGCGAAATTTAATTAAAAATGATAGGGGTGCATTCGAGAATTTTATGGATTTACATTTGGTTAAATCAGATTTGAATTTCTCTTCACAAGTATGCTCTGGAAACGAAAGAACGGTTAAAGTTTTTATAAAAAACAACTTCATTGATACCGCCTATAATTTTAATGTTTGTTTTTCGATTAATGGCAAAGTGGTAACGGAAAAAGTGACTCAAAAAATATTGCCGGGTGACACTGGTATTTATACTTTTAATTCGCCGCTTCAATTATTTTCAGCTGGAAATAATATCATTCAACTTTATTTGAAAATACCAGATGATCAAGTTAAAAATGACACATTAAACTATTCGGTGAACGTGATTGCTTCTCCAGGTGGGCCAGGATTTACAGCTTCTACAAAAATAACAACTCCAAATTCTGCAATTTATCAGAAAAATTTAAGTTATGATGTTACAATTCTAGGTGTACCAGTGATTTATAATTTGAAGTCTCCAAGGGTATTTTCAAATAGCCAATATGGTTCATCTAGCTCTAGCAAATGGAATGCAAGTATTTCCGCCAAAACTTCTGGAGGGAAAGTTGTTTCAGGTGCAACTTTTGTGCCGCCATCTGGTTCTGTTGATTTGGAATTTTCGTTTCAAACAAACGATTCTACCATAGAAGATAGTACAGTAATTGTACAACTTAAGGTGAATGATTTGGTTACTGGTTGTGACACAGTTTATAAACGGTTAGTTTATATTTATCCAAGTCCTAAATTGATTTTAAATGTCCCTTCAAAAAATTGTGTTGGTGATACTTTGATAATTAAAAATAATTCAACTTACAAAAAGGGATATCTCGATAATTTTTGGACATTTGGCACTGGAAATGCAGGGGATACTTCTAATTCAATAGACCCAACTTTTGTTTACTCGCAAGGTGGTAATTTTAATGTTGTTTTAACTTCAAAAACAAAACCATACGGCTTTGTTTTTTCTAAATCAAATACTGTAAACGTTATTGCTAAACCTAATGTTCAGTTTACAAAAGAAAATACCTGCATAGGAAATAATTTGAATATTGTAAATAATACAACTCCAAGTAATGCAATTATGACATGGGATTTCGGTGATGGTAAAGGCTCTGCAGTCAACAATAATTCAAATATTGTGATTCAATATTCAAAAGCCGGTAACTATGCGATTAAGTTAGTTGCTGATTTATTGGGCTGTTCATCTTCTTTAACACAAAAGGTGACAGTTTTTGATAAACCAATACCGGATTTTTCTAAGATTTCTGGAAATTGCGATAACGAAAAAGTATCCTTCCAAAATAAAACAACTTTAACTAGCGGTAATTTTGGTAGTAAGTGGGATTTTGATGATAATGGTAAAACGAGTTTAGATAGGAATCCGAGTTATATTTTCAGTTCATCAGGAACCAAAAAAGTAAAATTAATTGTGTTGTCTGAATTTGGGTGTAAAGATTCAATTGTCAAAAATATTGGCATTAAAGAATCTCCTAAAGTTGCATTTACAGCTAATCAATTTTGTATATATAGTAAAACAGAATTTCAAAATACGACGCCAATCGTGAATGGTTACAATGCCACATTAAAATGGCTATTAGATGATGGTGATTCAAGCACGTTATCATCGATTTCGCATACTTGGAAATCTCTGGGTAAGAAAACGGTTGTTTTAAAAGTGCTTTTGGATAATGGGTGTTATGCTGAATTGGTTCAACCTATTGAAGTTTTAGATCAGCCTTTAGTTCAGTTTAGTTTTGATCCAAAATGTTCTTTGGATACCGTGAAATTTGACAATCAAAGTTCCGGAAATGGTACATTGAAATATTTTTGGAATTTTGGAGATAATGATACTTCAAATTTGGAAAAGCCTTTTCATCAATATAAAGTGCAGTCTGCAAAAACATTTAATGTAGAACTAATAGTTAAAATGATAGGTGGCTGTTCAGCTTCTTTAATTAAGCAACTCGATATTTTTGAATTACCTCGAACGTGCGATTTTAGCTATAAGCCAGATTATTCATTTGCTTTTTATGGGGCAAAGTTGGAGCCTATGGATCTGAATTCAAATGTAGGTGGGCAAAATAATATTGATTATAATTGGACAGTCAAAGGATTGGGAAATCAGTTTTCAAAAGATTTAAATGCTGCTGTGAATTATAATTTAGGCGGTGATGGAACTTATCAGGTTACTATGTTGGCAAAAACTAGAGACAATGGTTGCACATGTTCTTTAACCAAGCAAATTGTTATGGATCGTTTAAGCGTATCTAAGGTTACCAATTCTGTGAGTGTTTATCCAAATCCTGTAAAATCATTGCTCACTTTGACCACCGAGAATTCTGGAATGATTGATGGTGTTGAAGTTATCAATTCTTTTGGAGCTTTAGTTCATGTTCCAATGAAAAAGGTAAGTGTCGATACATATATTTTAGACTTTTCGGATCTTTCTAGCGGTGTGTATTTTATCCGTTATTCTTTTGAGGGACAATGGCTTTCAACCCAAATAGCGGTGTCGCATTAAGATGGGTGCATTTATAAATTTCGATCCGGATTTTTTCGAGTTTTTCATTGAATTGTCATTGAACAATCAAAAGACATGGTTTGATTCAAATAGAAAGAGATATGAAGAAAAGGTAAAAGCGCCGTTTATTGAATTTGTTGGTTCATTAATTGAACATATGGCCAATGTAAATCCTGAATTTTCTGGGTTAATTCCTAAAGAGTGTATTTTTAGAATTAATAAAGACATTCGTTTTGCAAAAGACAAAACGCCTTATAAATTGTTTTGTTCGGCTTCAATTCATGTAGGCGGTCGGAAAAGTATGTTTCCAGGTGGTTTATACATTGAAATAGGGGCAGAAGAATGTGCAATCTATTCTGGTGTTTATATGCCTGAAAAGGAAGATTTATTTCGATACAGAGAAAATATCGCAGGCAATATTGCTGAATTTCAAAATGCAATTAATGAAAACAAATTTATTCGGTATTTTGGATCTGTTAAAGGTGAAAGGAATAAGAAAATTGATTCGGTCTTTAAAGATGTGATTGCACAGGAGCCGTTGATTTTGAATAAGCAATTTTATGTAATGCACACATTCGATGCTGAAAGAACCTTCGAAACAGATTTTATGAATTACATATTAGAAGTCTGGAAGTCAGCAAGTAATTTTAATCGTGTTTTGCTCGGCCATTGAGCTTTATCCTCATTTTTTGATTTTTTTCTAGGTTTTTTACATTACTATGACTTATTGGGCATGGTAATAAGCTTTTGATTTTGCAATAGTATTTTTTAGTTGCGGTTTTTTGTGATTGCTAAAATATATAATTATTTAATATTTTATTTCATCATTTAACAATATTTTAAATCGAAATGAATATGAATTATTTTCATTTGTGATAGTATTTTTTAGTATATTCAAGATGCAAATAAATGATTAATTTTTATCATTTAAAGATTGGCTAAAATTCTATCGAACAATACGAATAATTTTATTCGTATTAAATTTCTTTTCATTCACTTTTATTTGTGTTTTATTTTAAAGTAGTAATATTTTAAAATTAGGAAATGTAACTAAATTGATATGAAAATAATAAAACTACTAAAACTTCTAAAGATGCCTGCAATCATTGGATGCATGGTTTCTTGGGTCAGTGTAGCTGAAGCCCAGATTTGTTCAGCTACAAACAGTACTGGTTGTTCGCTAGACTATTTTACAGGAATTTCCTTTAAAAATAGCGCCGGAACCACATTTGCTGTTTCTGGTTTGAATTGTAACAACACAGGGCCTAGTAACAAGTTAATGACAACAGGTGCGGTGATGGACATTACACCGGGCGAACAAATTACGATGACTATTGATAACGGTCCAAGTTATGCAGAGTATGCAGGTGTATGGATTGATATGGATGGTGACAATAGTTTTACCTCGGCTGAATGTATTGCTAAATCGAACACTGCATTTAGTCAAATTGCAGCGAATAGCAGTAAAACAGCAGTATTAACAATTCCATGTACTGGAGCAAAAGCGGGTAAAGCAATTTTACGTGTAAGATGTATGTACTTAACTTTCACGCCTAGTCAAGGTTGTGGAACATTTGCGAATGAAGGGAATATTATGGATTTTGAGGTTAACATTAAGGCGGTAAATCCACCGGTTGCAGACTTCACAGTACCAACGGGTCCAAATTATATTAAAACGCCAATCAACTTCAACTCAACATCAACCAATGGTTCTTACGCTCAAACTTGGTCTTTCCAATCTGGTAATACCATAATAGGCAATGGGCCAAAAGGTAAAGGAAGTTGGAACACAACAGGTTTTTACAATGTAAAATTGAAGCAAGAGTTTTGTGGATACAAAGATTCAATCACTAAAATAGTAAAGATTGATAATCCAACTGCAGCGCCAGTTGCAGATTTTATTGCAGCGTCAAATCAGGTAGAGGTATGGTACAATACAACAATGTCTGATTTGTCAACAAATGGTCCAACATCTTGGGTATGGGAGTCAATTTCCCCAGATGGATTAACAAAGAACATGTATTATACACAAAATCCATCGATGCAATTTAGCCAAGAGGGATGGTGGGATGTATGTTTAACATCAACGAATGGCATTGGTCCAAGTACTAAAGTATGTAAAAGTAAATATATAGAATGTATCCCTCCGGGTGAATTTTTTATGGGTCCAAGTAAAATTGCGACCAACCAAGGTGGTATTATCTACGATAATGGTGGTAAAGACGTGAACTATGGTAACAATAGAAAAGTAACAATTGATTATTTTAAAATATATCCATGTGGAGCGAAAGAGATTCGTTTCAATTTCCGTCAATTGAAGTTAGCATTAGGCGATGGTGGCGATAGATTGAAGATTTATGATGGACAGGATGAGAGCGGTAAAGAATTGACCCCAGCTGGTGGAATTACGGGTGTAAACCAATCATATTTTAGAAGTCAAGTTTTTAAAGCATTTAGTGGTGCAATGTATATGACGTTTGAATCAAACAGCACGGCAAATGATAGCGGATTTATTGGAGTATGGGATTCTGAATTGTTACCAGTAACAAATCCAAAATCAAACTTCACAACAGATTATACAACTGTTGGAGTAGGTACGGTAGTCACCTATAACAGTGCTGTAACACAAGCACAAGGTAATGTAACGTACAATTGGATGGTAGATGGAAATGACAACTTAGGAAATATGTCTCAGTTTACCAATGTTTTTAATACAGATGGTACGTATCAAGTATGTTTGATTGCAAGTGTATGTAATGGAACTGATACTTTTTGTAAGAATATTACGGCGCAAACGCCAAGCAGTCCGGTTTTTGTAGATTTCGTTGCAAGCAACCAACGTCCTAAAACTGGAGAAACAGTATCGTTTGAAACAAAGACAGATTTTGGATCAGCATTTGATTGGAGCATATTTCCATCAACCTATAGTTATGTAGGTGGTACAAATGCAAATTCAAGAAATCCAAAGATCGTATTTACAGCGGGTGGATCATATACATTCACATTAAGATCATGGAATACAGCAGGAACTAGAGCGGTTACAGAATCCAAAGTAATTAAAACAAAATATGTAATTGCTGTTAAATATTGCACACCAACAACAGACATGTTGTCGAGTGATATTGCAATCTCTAAAGTAGAGTTGTATCAAGACTCAGTAAATATTTTAGAAAATACGTCGACTGTTGGTATTGATGCATATACAGATTATTCAAATGATTTAAATAATAACTTGTCGTTTGGATCATATTACAATATTGTATTGACAAGGAGAACAAATTCAAATCAAGCGAACTTTAAAGCATGGATTGATTATAACATCGATGGAAACTTTACAGATAATGAAATGGTTTTGAATTCAGGAGCGATCAGTGGAACTAAATCAAATGCAACATTTAAAGTGCCTGATTTGGCGGATTGTTTTGAAGGAATTACAAAGATGCGCGTAGCAGTATCTTATGGTTCATTTAGTAACACTCCATGTGGAGTAAACATCGTGGGAGAATTTGAGGATTATGGAATAACCTTAAAGAATGACGGTCGTCCACCGGTGATTACATTAAAAGGTGATTCAGTAGTACGTGTGGAGAAATCAACAAATTCAACAAATTGTTGGAAAGAAGTTGCATCTCAAACGTTTAAAGCTTTAGATCCAACTGAAGGAGATTTAACAAGTAAGGTAAAAGTAGAAACGGATTTAGATTGTACAATCCCTGGTACGTATTTTGTAACATTTAACTTAACGGACGCAGCGGGTAACAAAGCGAAAGAAGTTGTTAGAAAAGTATTGGTAGTGTTGGATAAAACAGCACCAACGTTGACATTGTTAGGTAAAGATACATTTATGATTGAGCAATGCGACGAAACAATAATACCAAGTGCAGTTGCAAGTGATTTAACAGATGGTAACTTAACTACAAACATTATTGTGAGTGGTAAAGTAGATAAATCAACAGTAGGCGATTATAAAGTAACGTATAGTGTATCAGATGCACAAGGAAATACAGCCACTAAAGTTAGATTAGTTAAAGTGGTAGATACAAAGAAACCAGGAATTTACAGCTATGGTAAACGTATTGTAAACAACAACATCGTTCCCATTCAAATTGGTTCATTGTTTGTGGATGATGTGAGTGCTTATGATACCTGTAACGGAAGCACAATGATTAACAAGGTTCCAGGTTATAATGGAATGGTAAATACATTGGTAAGAGCAACTTATCCAGTAACATATTATGCAACAGATATCCATGGAAACAAAGCGGTAGAAAATAGTTATGTAATTCAGTACAAAGTTGATGACTTTATTGCACCTGAAATTATCTTGAATACATCTGATACAGTAATTCATGATGTGAATACATATTACAGTTCACAACCGGTATCTGTATATGATAACTATTACACAAGCAATAAAGTGAGCGTAGATAAAGTGGGTAAAGTCAATCCATTTGTATTGGGCTTGTATATTGAGAAGTTCACGGCAACAGATGAAAGTGGCAATACTGCGATCAGAAACAGATATGTAAAAGTTGTAGACAGAGTGGCTCCAAGCATTATCACCACAGCGGTGAATGTATGTGCTGGAACCCCATTCTGGGCAATGAGCGAAGTATCAGTAGAAGATAATTACTATAGCAATGAAGAATTGTTCCCATTGGTAACTATCCATTCACATAATGTAAATATTTGGAAAGCAGGTGTTTACTTTATTAACTACCAGGTAACAGATCCAAGTGGTAATAAATCACAAATCATGATGCGTCCAGTATTTGTCCAATACCCACCAGATTGTGAGAATAGCTTCATGGCAGTCGATAAAATGCCTTTGAACAAACAGGTAGTAATTTCTCCAAATCCAACAAGTGGTAAAGTGAAATTTGATTTTGCAATGAATAACAATGAGCCAGTTCAAATAGTTATTAGCAATATGTTAGGCACTCAAATAGGTCAAATGACAGCAAGAGGCGGATTTGGCACAGAGAGTTTCGACTTTAGCAATTACTCAAGTGGCACGTATTTGGTACGCGTAACCAATCATGGTCAATCATTCACACAAAAGATAGTTGTAAGTCATTAATAGGAAAAGAAAATTAAAAATTGAACGCAAAGAAAAAAGACATGAAAACGTTTAAAAGTATATTAAAAGCAAGTAAGAACACGATGTTCTTACTTGCAATGATGTTAGGCATCACGAGTGCAAGTGCTCAAATGAATGGTTCCTACACGATAGATGCAACGCAGGCGGCGAGCTCTACAAACTTTGTGAGTTGGGCAACATTTGCAACAGCGTTTAACGCTGCCGCAATTACAGGTCTGGTTACAGTAGATGTAAAAAGCAATTTAAACATAGGAGCAGCATTTGTAACATTGAATGCAAATGCCGGAAGTAGTAGCACAAATACATTGACAATCAATGGAAATAATACTACAATGACATATGCAAGTACATATGCAGCCTTGCGATTGAATGGAGTTGATTATATGACAATCAAGAATATGACGATTGAAAATACTACAACAACACCAGGTGCAATTTGGATTACGAATCAAGCGGATTATAATACAATAGATAATGTAACAATGTATTTGAGTGCCAATACAACAGCCACCACAGGTGCATATTATGTTGCGATGAGTACATCGGTGAGTAGCCCAACTGCAACAGGTAGTGCGGCAACTGGAACCACAGGTCAACCGGGATTGGGAAATACAATTTCAAACTGTTTGATGTACACTCAATCTGGTGGAGTTGGTCCATACTATGCAATTTCATTGTGTGGTAATACCTCAAACTATACAACTACAGCCCAAAACAATGCAGCAATAGGAAATACGATCAAGAATTTCTATTTCTATGGCATTTTTCAAGCGTATACAAACGGAAATGTAATTAAAAATAATGACATCTCTAGAGCAAATGCAACCTCAGGTGGAAGTGCAACATTGTATGGTATTTACAGTAACTATTCATATTGTGCAAATAGATCATCAGAGATTACGAATAACAATATCCATGATTTGCCATTTACAGGCGCTACAACAGCAACTTCAAATATGTCATCTTATTATTTGATTTATAACTATTACCCATATGGTAATGCATCGATCAGAACAAAAATGGAAGGCAATATTGGTAAAAATATCATGTCTACTTCAAGCACAGTGTATGGATTTTATGCATATTATCCGCAGTTTATCAATGTGAATAATAACACATTAGAT
>JACCDK010287699.1_pt1 | contig 16633 bp, 7 predicted proteins | sample 7445871 | NCBI WGS metagenome assembly JACCDK01 (sample SAMN15323436, study PRJNA562643) | freshwater metagenome | isolation source: river surface water | place: USA:Blue River Watershed | collected 2017-08-15 | reverse complement strand
GGGAGGGAAGGACAGCGATAAGGAGACGACGAAACTGGACGTGTCTGGCGTGGGGTTGAGGGTGGCTTCGAATCAAGTGGTGCAGGGGCGAGGGACGATTCTTGGCCAAGTTAACCTGGCGTCTGGCGGTGCGGTGAAGCCGGGTAACTCGATCGATTCGCTGACCATTTCCGGTGGCGGGCTTGGTTTGGATGCGCCGTTATTCACGGCCGCCAAGGGTGGTGTTTTGGAGATTGAGTATAATACGACGAAAGCGGCCGGCGCGCAGGTGGATCTCTTGAATGTATTGGGTCGGGTGAAGTTGGACGGCGGTTTGGTTCAAGCGAGGCCGGAGTTGCAGATTCCGGCGGGCGATAAAACCGTTTATCGTCTACCGTTCCTCCAATCGTCCGCAGCGATTGAGGGCCAGTTCGATGGGGTGCAGTCGACGGTGTTGGGTGTTCGCGCTTCGTTGGATTATTCAGATCCGTTGATGGTGCAGCTGGTGTTGCAGCGCGGGTTGAGTGAGGAGACGTTGAATGCGATGAAGGCGCTGACGGATGCGTATGCGCATTTGGGGATGATTTCGCGGATGCGTACGCAAACGGTGGCTTCGACGTTGGATGCGCGCTTGCGAGCCATTGGGCAGGAGGAGCAGAAGGAGTCGGGGTTGCGTGCGTGGACGAACGCATACAACACGCAGTTGCGCGGGTTTGGACCTTACACGAGTTCCATCACTGGGGATGTGACGGGTATAGAGAAGAGTATCGGTAAGTTGACGATTGGGGTGTTCGGGAGTGTTGGGACGTCGAGGGACAACTTTGTGGCGTTGAGTGGGCGGGGCCGCACAGATTTCTGGCACACGGGTTTGTATGGCAGTGCGAATCTGGGGGATGGGTGGTTTGCTGATGCGAGTGCGATGTTCGGTACGGCGGATAATATGATGTCTCAGACGTTGCCGGGTTCGGGGCGTCGGTCTTCTACGTTTACGTCTACGGAGTGGTTGACGTCTGTGGGGGTGGGGCGAGCCATTGAAACGCGGAGCGGCTGGCGGTTTGTGCCAAATGTTCGTTTGGTTGCGAACGGTTACAATCGCGGTGCGACGAAGGAAACGGGGGCGAGCCTCGAGGCGATGAAGGTGGGGCGGAGTTCAGAGTCTGCGGTGTTGACGCGGATGGGGTTGGAAGCGTCGAAGGCGGCCAAGATTGGGAAGATTCCGGTGCGATTCATCGCTACGGTGGATTACCAGCACGATTTCAACGCGGATTCGCGTCGCGCGACGAGTCGGTTAGACGGGTTCGATAATCCGGTTTCGTCGGGTCCGAGCCGCCGGCGTCGGGATGCGATTAAGGTGGGTGGGGCGATTGAGGGTCAGATTGGGGATGGGAAAACGATGCGGATTTATGGGGAGCAGGAGATGGGCGGTGGCGGCTCGAAGGTGACCCGTTTCGGGGTGAGTTTTGGCATTGAGTTCTAGCCTTGGTTAGACCGATGCGGGCGCCGGTGGCTGGGGAGGTATTTTTTGCTGCTGGCAGGAGGGCATTCGCGGGTTAACCCTTACAGACCGTCAAAAGGCGGTGTTCCCATCATGAATGCAATTTGGAAGCTGCTGGCCTCTCTTCGACTCACCGTTGTTCTTTTGCTCCTCGCGACGGTCCTTGTTTTTCTCGGGACACTCGCACAAGTGCATGAGGGGCTCTACGACGCGCAGGTGCGTTGGTTCAAAAGCTTTGTGGTGACTCGGCGCGCGGGCGATGTCTGGTGGGTTCTGCCGGTATTTCCGGGAGGTTATACCCTTGGATTTGCGTTGCTCTTCAACCTTCTGGCCGCGCATCTGCAACGTTTCAAGTTGGAGTGGTCGAAGGCGGGAATCCATCTAACCCATGGCGGGATTCTTCTTCTGCTGGCGGGGCAACTTGCGACGGACCTGCTGGCTCGCGAATCGTTTCTGCACTTCGTTGAGGGCGAATCGAAAAACTATTCGCAGGCGCACCGCGACTTTGAGGTGGCTGTTTTGTTTCCGGACGCCGGAGGCAAATCGGAGGAGCGGTTTATCACGTTCGACTCCGCGGCGTTGACCGGAGCGAAAGCCATTGAGCATCCTGACATTCCCTTCCGCATGACTCCGGTTTCCGGCACGTATCGTCCCAACGCGAACATCGTGACGCCCGATGCGGCGAAGCAAGCGGTTGAAACGGGCCTGACTGCGATGGCGCGTTTGGAAAGCGATTATGCGACTCCCGAAGGCATCCGGAAGAAGGCGGAGGAGGCGTTGACCATTCCTGCGCGTCTGGGCATTTGGAAGGTGGCGCTTCGCGGGGCGGGGGCGAAGAGCACGGAAGATGTTGTGGCGGCCGCGAGCGAGTTAGCAGCGAAGCCTGAAACCGAGGCGCTGTTGCGGAAGAACCTCCAGACGTCTTTCCGAAAACAGATGCTCATGGGTTTTCGGCGCCGGGTGCAGATGCTTTCGCCGGAAGAGGAAGATCAGGTGGAAGTTGCTATTGCCATGCGTTGGCTCGCGGACGAACTCGAGGCGGGGCGGCAACCGGACTTGACCCAACTGAAGCCGCTGGCCTCGCAGGGTGCGGGTGCAAAGTATCTGGCGCTCGCGCGGGCGGAGGGTCGTGGCATGGATGATCGAAACCTCCCGATGGCGTGCGTGGAGATTTTCTCGAAAAAGGGTGGCGCATCGCTCGGCACTTGGCTGCTCTCGCCAGATTTGCGGCCGCAAGAAATCGAGGTGGAGGGTGTGAAATACAAGGTGGCGCTCAGACCGCAGACGTTCTTTTACCCGTTCTCGCTCACTTTGTTAAAAACCACGCACGAAATCTATCCAGGGACTGACATTCCCAAAAACTTCCAGAGTCGGGTGCGTATTGAGAACAACGCGACGCAGGAGCGACGCGAGGTCGACATCTTCATGAACAATCCGCTGCGGTACGGCGGCGTGACGTTTTACCAGCATCAGATGGGCAAGGTTTCACCGAATGGCGGCAAAGGCACGAGCCAGTTGCAGGTGGTGCAGAATCCCTCGTGGATTACGCCGTATCTGGGGTGCCTCATCGTCTCGGTCGGGATGGTTTGGCAGTTTCTTGAGCACCTCGTGAAGTTTGTCCGACGCATGTCGAAGCGTGCCGCAACCCAGTCCTGAACCTCCTCCACACCATGAATGTTCGTTCCTTTTCACGAGTGCTCACAGGAGCCTTTTTCAGCCTTATTGCCTTGGTCAGCCATGCGGGGTCGGAGGGATTCGATGACCGCACGTTTGGCACGTTACCGGTCACGGCGAACGGCCGTGTTCAGCCGCTCGACTCGTATGCGCGCAACAGCTTGCTGCAACTGCGTGAGAAAACGTCTGCCCATACGGCACCGTGGGCCGACGGTTTTTTCATTCGGATTGGCCAGATGTTTGGTCGGCCTAAGCGGACGGACGTGCTGGGTGAATCGCCGCGCACGCTCAAGGCTGCTGAGTGGCTGATGGAGATGATGTTCCATCCGGAGCGGGCGAATGAGCGGCCGGTCTTCCGGATTGATCATCCCGATTTGAAGGGTCTGCTGCAGCTTCCGATTGAGGCGCCTGCGGACGAGTCTTCGGACGCGAAGCACTTCAGCTGGAAACAGATTGCGGTGCATCTTGAGACGTTGGACGTCGAGGCGACCCGCGTGAAGGCATTGGATCCGTCAAAGCACACGCCGTTTGATCGCGCGATTAGCCAGCTTTGGAACGCGATTGGCATCTACATGCGCACGCAGAATACGGTGCAACCGCAGAACGCGGTGGATTGGGAAAAGCAGTTGAACACGTATGTTTCGACGGCGCCTGACGCGCGGAAGGCGGTGTTAGCGATGCAGGACGGGAAGGAGTATGACAGGGAACTGGCGGAAAAGCTGGTTCGCGATTTTCAGGTGTTCCAGACGATGGCGAAAATGGAGCCGCCGCTGGCAATCCCGACGCTCCCTGTTGCGGGGAACGGCACTGGGGTAGAATGGAAGCGCACGGGCGAGGCGCTGTTGGAAGTTGCGCGCGGGGTGAAGGCCCCGGAAGCCGTTTCGGCGTATGCGCGGATGTCGACGGCGTATCGCGCGGGGCAGGCGGATGCTTTCAACGCGGCGCTTCGCGACTACCGTTCATGGATTGCGCAGAATGCGTCGAGTGATTTGGCCAAGTCGGACAAAGAGGTCCGGTTCAATCGATTGGAACCGTTTTATAAAGCGACAAACTTGTACGTTCTCGGGGGATTGATCGCGATTTTGGCGGGGTTGTCCGTGGCCCGATTTGAACGCATGCGGAAGATTGCGTTTTGGACTACGGCCCTTGCGCTTGCATTGCACACGGCAGGGTTGATGTACCGCATGACGTTGGAGGGGCGTCCGCCGGTGACGAACTTGTATTCGTCAGCAGTTTTCATTGGTTGGGGTTCGTGCTGTCTTGGGCTGTTGCTTGAGCGGTTTTGGAGAAACTCGGTTGGGATCTTAGTTTCGTGTGTGGTGGGGTTTGGGACGCTGATTATTGCGCACAATCTTTCGCTTGGGGGTGACACGATGGAGATGATGCGAGCCGTGTTGGACACGAACTTTTGGTTGGCGACGCACGTGGTGGTGGTGACGCTGGGGTACGCCTCGACTTTCGTGGCGGGCATTCTGGGGATTGTGTTCATTTTGCGCGGCGTGTTGACGAAGGGATTGGATAGTGTTTCTGCCGCAGCGCTTTATCGGATGGCGTACGGGATTGTTTGCTTTGGTGTTTTATTCAGTTTCGTCGGGACGGTTTTGGGTGGGATTTGGGCCGACCAATCATGGGGCCGGTTCTGGGGTTGGGACGCCAAGGAGAATGGAGCCTTGATGATTGTGCTTTGGAACGCGGTGTTGCTTCACGCGCGCTGGGGCGGGTTGGTTAAGGATCGTGGGTTCATGGCGATGACGGTGTTTGGTAACATTGTCACCGCATGGTCATGGTTCGGGGTCAACATGTTAGGGATTGGTCTCCACTCGTATGGGTTCATGGCTGCGGCGTTTCAGTGGTTGATGGGCTTCATCATTTCGCAAATCGCCATCATGGCGCTGGCGGCTTTGCCTCGGAGCAAGTGGCGCAGTTCGGCGTCAGGGAAACCTGAGCCAGAATCGTCGGAGAACGCTCAGGCGCAGACCGCCTGACGCGCCGTCCGAACATGGAGCGCGGGTTTTCAACCCGCTCTTTCTCCGAGATCGCTCCTTCTGCCACCGCTGCTGAAACAGCCCCCAAGGCTGCCGTATTGCACGCCCCACTTGTGCACCTCACAATGGCGCGATGCGTGCGTATTGTGTTCTGTCCGTTTGTTTTGGTCTCTTGGCCTCGTCCCTCATCGCGGCCGATTACGACGTTGTGGTGTACGGGGGAACGTCTGCGGGTGTGATCGCGGCGGTTCAGGCGCGGAAGATGGGACGCACAGCGGTGATTGTGGGTCCGGACCGGCATTTGGGAGGGCTTTCCAGCGGAGGCTTGGGCTTCACTGACACGGGAAACAAGGCGGTGATTGGGGGATTGTCCCGCGATTTCTATCACCGGATTTGGAAGGAGTATCAAAACGACGAAACGTGGAAGTGGCAGAAGCGCAGTGAGTACGGTAACAAGGGACAGGGGACGCCAGCGATGGACGGCGAAAATCGGACGATGTGGATTTTTGAGCCGCGGGTGGCGGAGAAGGTTTACGAGGATTATGTGCGCGAGTTTGCGATTCCGGTGTTCCGCGATGAATGGTTGGACCGTGCGGCGGGGGTTCAGAAGCGGGGCACGCAGATTGAGAAGATTCGGATGCTCTCGGGGAAAGAGTTTCGGGGGAAGATGTTCATCGACGCGACGTATGAGGGGGATTTGATGGCGGCTGCGGGTATCGCTTATCATGTTGGACGGGAGTCGAATGAAGTGTACGGCGAGAATTGGAATGGCATTCAGGTCGGAGTGCTTCATCACGGCCACCATTTTGGTGTGTTGAAGCAAAAGATAAGTCCGTATCGCACGCCGGGAGATCCCTCGAGCGGGGTGTTGCCGAGGATTAGCACGGTGGCCCCTGGGGAGTATGGGAAGGGTGACAAGCGCGTGCAGGCGTACTGCTACCGATTTTGTGCGACGGATGCGGTGGAGAACCGAGTGCCGTTTCCCAAACCTGAGGGATATGACGCGACCCAGTACGAGTTGATTTTGCGGGTGTTTGCTGCGGGTTGGCGGGAGACGTTCAACAAGTTTGATCCGATTCCCAACCACAAGACGGACACGAACAACCACGGTCCGTTCAGTTTTGATAACATCGGAATGAACTACGACTACCCGGAAGCGACGTACGAACGGAGGCGGGAGATTTTAGCGGAGCATCGGACGTATCAGCAGGGGTTGCTGTACTTTCTGGCGAATGACGAGCGCGTTCCGGAGGAGGTTCGGACGCGGGCGGCGCGTTGGGGATTACCGAAGGACGAGTTCACGGATAATGGGCACTGGCCGCATCAGATTTATGTGCGGGAGGCGCGGCGGATGGTGGGCGCGTTTGTGATGACGGAGAACGAGTTGACCAAGCGGAAGCCCACGCCGGATCCGGTGGGTATGGGAAGCTACACGATTGATTCCCACAATGTTCAGCGGTACATCACGCCGGAAGGCTACGTGCAGAATGAGGGCGACATTGGTGTGGGAATCAAGCCGTACGCGATTGCGTATGGCGCGTTGGTTCCGAAACGTGGAGACGCGGGGAATCTGTTCTCGCCGGTGTGTTTGAGCAGTTCGCATATCGCGTTCGGAAGTATCCGAATGGAGCCGGTGTTCATGATTTTGGGACAGAGCGCTGCCACTGCGGCGGTGATGGCGATTGAGAAAAACCTGGCTGTGCAGGACGTGCCTTACGCGGAGTTGCGTGAACGCCTCAAGGCGGACGGGCAAGTTTTGGAGTATGCTTCGGCGGACACGGGGAAGACGTCGCATGCGGTTCCTCCGATGCCGGTGAGTCGCTTGGCGGGGATTGTGGTGGACGATGAGCAGGCGGAGTTTGAGGGCGAATGGGTCTCGAGCCATGCGGGCTCAGCGATTGGCAGTGGCTACCGGCACGACGGGAATCGTCGCGACGGCTCACGCGTTGCGATGTTCCGTTTCACGGTGGCGGAAGCGGGTCGATATGAGGTTCGATTAGCGTATGCAGCTAATCCGAATCGCGCGACGAATGTGCAGGTGCGCGTTGAACATGCGCAAGGCACCACCGAGCGAATGGTGGATCAGCGGAGAGCGCCTGACGTGGAAGACCGGTTTGTCTCACTCGGCGTCTTTCATTTTGAGAAGGAGCGAAAGGGGACGGTCCGAATCACCAATGCGGGGGCGGATGGCTACGTCATTGCCGACGCGATTCAGGTGCTGAAGCAGAACTGATGCAGCCAGATGGGCAGGTGCGCCTGCGGGTCATGATTTCTGATTCGTGAGAGCGTCGACGTCGACAAGATGTTTCCGGTGTCCCGATGCAGATTTGTTGCGGAGCGGAACTTCAGAGCCGCTGCGTCTACTGCGCAGATCATTTATTTCGGAACGCTTCGCTTTTACAGAGGGTTTGGATGAAGGCGTGGAGTGCGAAGTTTTGCAGAGCGGCGTGGGCCACCATTTCATCGGCCAGCGCGCGGTCGGTGAAGCTGTAGGGGCGGCCGAGGGCGTACTCGATGAGGGCTTCGGCAAAGCCCCGCGCAAAAGCAGCCGATTTTGTTTCAACGATGGTCCGCAACTCTTCGAAATCCCGAAACGACGGACCGTTATGCAAGGTGCCCGCTGGCTCAATCGGCCATGCTTTGCGGCCGCCGGGGTGCTTGGTGTAGGTCTCGGTCTCCCGCCATCGTCCGATGGCGTCGAAGTTTTCGAGGCCAAATCCAATCGCGTCGATTTTGCGGTGGCAACTCGCGCACTGGGGCTCTTCTTGATGGGCCATGACGCGCTCTTTTGGCGACAGGGGTTTATCGGCGAGACGGCTGAGTTGCGGGACGTTCGGTGGCGCTGGTGGTGGCGGATCGTGAAGCAATTTGCGGAGCACCCATGCGCCGCGCTCGACCGGGCCGGTTTGTTCGCCGTTTCCACCCATCGCCAGAATAGCACTCATTCCGAGCAGCCCTCCGCGGTGCAACTGGGAAGGAACCGGGACTGATTGCCAAGCGTCGCCGGTGACGCCCGAGATCCCATAAAAGTGAGCGAGCAGGCCGTTTACGGTGACGGAGTCCGACTTCAGAAGCTGGGTGAGGCTGCCCTTTGTTTTTAGCAAGTGGCCGAAGGTTTCATAAACTTCAGCCCGCGCGGCGGATTTTAAGCTGTCGTCAAACTCAGGGAACAGTCGCGTGTTGAACTGGAAAAAGTTTAGGCGGTCGAGGCCTAGCCACTGGTGCGTGAAGCCGGTGATAAACGCCTGAGTGCGAGGGTCCACCATCATGCGCGACACTTCGGATTCGAGAGCCTCTGGCGTGTTCAGATTTGCGCTGAGGAGTTGGGCGTCTGGGGGCGCGCTCCAGAGGAAGTAGGAGAGACGTGATGCCAGTTCGGTGGGCGTCAGAGGCACGCGTTGACCGTCGGGTTTGGGCTCGGCGAGGTAGAGAAAGTTGGGCGAAGCGAGGATGACGCTGAGAGTGTCTTTGAGCGCCTGTGGATGGGGCGCGCCGGCGGCGCGTTGACGCTCGTAATGGGCGATTAGCCCATCGACGAACTCGGGGTCTGGCGCTTTTCCGCGAAAGGCGCGCGTGGCGAAGTCTTCGAGCAGTTCGCGCAGAGGCGCATCGCGGAACACGTCGGGAACGGTTTCGGGTTCGAGGGGACCCTCCAGTTCCATCCAATCGATCCACATCGCGGGCGGGTACCATGTGTTGTGCTTTCGCTTGTAGAGCACGGCGAGCGCGACCTCTTGCTCTCGGGAGTTTTGACGTTTTTCTCGGACCGCAAACTTACGGCTGCCGGTGCTGGTGAGCGTGATTGGAATCTCGAGTGTTTGCGGGTCATCGAGGGTTCCCGTGATCTGATGGGCGCTGAAGAGATCGAATGCGCCGGGCTGACTCGGATGGCCCACCTCGATAAAATGCCTTTCTTTAGGAACATCGGGCAGCGCAGCGATCCGAATGCGCATCCGGTATCGACCGGGGGGCCAGTTCTTTGGAGCGACGAGCTGTTCTTGGGGACGAACAATGAAAACGAAGAGGTAAGAGCCCCTGTCGACGTGCGGTAACGCGAAGTATTGTCGAACGTGTTGAGTTTCTTCGTCGAACTGCTGCTTCACTCCCTCACCCTCCGCTGCGTCCTTGAACCCAAACTCGGTTGGCGGGGGAGCTCCGGTAAGCTCAGCCCATTGACGGTAGAATCTCCGTGGATCTTTCTGGACCTCGGATTGAGCCAGAATGGACTCAGCCAGCTCGTGATTCTCAAACCGTTGGGCGGCAGCATCCACCGCAGCGGTCCACGCATGGTACGGGGCGACCTTCTTGGTGAGATAGTCGACGGCTCCTTTGAGCTGTGCTTCCGCGACCTTCTCCGTTTCGGAGTGAAGTTTCAGAGATTCGGGACTGACGGAATGGAGCGCGAAGGCGTCATCGAGTGCACGGCGACCGATTGCGAGATAGCGTTCGAGTTGGTCGCTCGAAAGGAAGAGAGCCGAGCCGACCGTGTCAAACGAACCGCCACCGGAGTCTGGGGGAAGGTCGCTTACATCGATAGGAACCCCGAGCAAGTCACGCAGCGTGTTCGCGTATTCGCGTCGATTGAGGCGCCGGATGATGGACTTTCCGCCCGAATCTGAGAGGACGCGCCGAGCATCGACGAGCGTATGAGCGAGGGCTTCAAGAAAGCGGGATTTGATTTCAGGTTCTGGCGATTTCTCACCCTCGGGCGGCATATCACCGGAGTTGACCGCGTTGAGAATCTTCTGCCACAGCTCGGCGTTCGCCACGGTATCCAGCGTAAAAGCAATGGTATCGAGACGAAGATTTCCCTTCTGCTTCTCCGCGTTGTGGCAGGGGACGCAGTGGTCGCGCAGCAACCCGCGGTGTTGTTCGTCCAGACGCACCGTTGGAGTCGTCTCCGCGCCGACAAGCGAATTGGCGCTCAAAAAACTGAGCAACACAGGTATCCATAGCCGTCTCATTGGCAACGTCTTGCGGGGCTTTAGGCGAGCAGCTGTTTTACTGGGCCTACGCTGTCGCCGTGCCGTTCGGAGGCAATTCCAAGGCCGTGGAGCAGCGTGAGCCAGACGTCGCACAGGGGAGTGCCTTTGGGCAGTACGAGGTGTTGGCCGAGACGGATCCCTGCTCCGCCGCCTGCGAGTAGGGTGGGGCAGTTGTTCAAGAAATGGACGGAGCTGATGTTGCTGCCGTAGCCGAGGGTCACATGATCGAAGAGACTTGAACCGTCGGACTCCTTGGTTTCTTTCAGGCGGTCGATGAAGTTTGCAAGCATCTCGCTTTGAGCAATGTCCCGTCTTTGCGAAAACTCCATCCGATCACCTTGTGACCGCTCGTAGTGGCTCAGATCGTGACCCGTGTAAGGCACGCCGATGTCCTTCAACAACGAGTTGACCGGCTGCCGGTAGGTGAACACGCGTGACGCGTCGGTTTGCATCGCCGCAATCATCAAGTCGTACATCGCCTTGATTTCCTCGCGTCCCGCCAGCTTTTCGCGAGGGGCGTCGAACGGTGCTTTGGCCTTCGGCACCGCGAGCCACTGCGCGTCGCGGCTGAGGCGAGTTTCGATATCGCGAATGCTCTGGGCGTACTCCTCCACCTTTTGGCGATCCTGGCTGGCGAGGTTCCGCTGGAGTCGGCGCAGGTCATTGGCGAGTAGGTCGAGCACGGACCGTTTCTGAGCGAGTTGAGCCTCGCGCTCCGCAAGCGACGTGGATTCAGCGGAGAAGAGCCGGTGGAAGAGGTGAAGGGGATGGTCGATACCGGCGATTGGTTTACCCCGTTCATCCCATGCCAGTGAGAGGCCGGGGCCATGTCCCTGTTCGGTCGCGTCCGTCGTTCCGAGTTGGAGCGAGGGGAAACGCGTTTCTTTTCCCAGATGCGTTGCTGCGACCTGATCGACCGAAACGCTATTCGAAAAGCTTTGTCCGGGTTGCGCATACCGGTTCGCGCCTGTGAGCCAGAACGTGCTGCCCCAGTGCGCTTCGTTGCTGAACTTGTTTGAGCAGCTCTGAATGAGGGTGAGGGATTTCTTGTGTCGAGCGAGGGGTGCGAGGCCTGGGGGCAGGGTATTGTCGGCGCCGGTTTGTTGGGTGCCGGGAAACCAGGTCTCGCGGGTCACTCCCCACCCGAACGCGAGGAAGATGAGTCGTTTCGGACGCGCGTTCATCGGAGCGGCCGCTGCGAAACGGCGGAAGCCGAGCGATTCAAGGAACGGCAAGGCGATGCAGGCGGAGGCACTCAGGAGGAAGCGGCGGCGGGGAAGATTTGTGTTCATGCGGATGGGCCATTCATTTCGTGCAAAACTCGCGGCTTTCGACGAGCGCGTGGATGATGCTGCGGAGCGTCATGCCCTTTTCTTTGTGCCGTTTGAGGATGGTCTCGACGAGTTGATGGTCTGAGAACCCGCAGGGCCGGCCGAGGGCGTACTCAATGAGGCTTTCGATGAGACCTCGGGCGAAAGCGTCTTTTTGATCTGCGACGGCATCTCGTAAACCGTGAAAGCCGTGAAAAGGGACCCCGTTCGGAAGTTTGCCATCGGCCTCGATGGCGAAGAGTTCCTTTTTTTTCACGGCCTTCCACGTGCCGCCATAGAACTCCGCGTACTCTTGTTCTCGCCAGAGGCCTGCGGCGTCGAAGTTCTGCAGCGCAAATCCGATGGGATCGATTCGTCGGTGGCATTGTGCGCACTGCGGCTGTTCCTGATGCGCCGTGAGGAGATCTCGGGCGGGCATCAGCTTTTCGCCGAATCGCGAAAGTTGCGGAACATTGGCCGGCGCGGGTGGGGGCGGGTCGTGAAGCAACTTTCGAAGAACCCACGCGCCGCGTTCAACGGGGGAACTGCGCTCACCATCGGATCCCATAGCGAGGATGGCCGCCATCCCGAGAAGGCCGCCGCGCGGCATTCCCTCGGGCACGGCCACTTTCCTGAACGCGCTCCCGTGAACGCCAGCGAGGCCGTAGTAGTCCGCCAGAAGGTTGTCCACCACTACAAAGTCGGCCTTCAACAGCGAATCGAGCGGGAGGTCATTTGCGAGGATGGTTCGCACGGTTTCATAGACCTCTTTTCGGGCCGAGTTCCGTAGGCTCTCGTCGAACTTCGGATAGAGCCGCGCATTGAATTGGAAGAAATCGAGGCGCGCCATGTGAAGCCATTGGTGCACGAATCCCGCGATGAATCGTTCGACCTTTCGGTCGGCCAACATGCGGTCCACTTCGTTTTCATATCCGGTCGACATCAGTGAAATGGTGCCGATTCGGCCAGAGTGAACGTGGTCCATGAGCCGTTCGTCGGGCGGGCCGCTCCAGAGGAAATACGATAAGCGGTTGGCGAGTTCAGCGTTGGTCAGTGGAACGCGCTGAGAGGGGGGAGATGCGCTGTCCTCCGTTTTCGACTGGGTTCGTTGGGTTGGAGGGAGGGTGACGAGGCCCAATGCGGAGCGTTGGGGTGGGGCTTCGTCGCTTCGCTCTGAGGGCTCGAGGATGTAGAGGAAACGGGGTGATGCGAGGATGATGGAGAGCGGCGTTTTGATGGCTTGAAGAAAGGGTTCACCGGCTTTCGTGCGTTCCTCGAAATGAGCCATCAGGCGGTCGACGAATGTCGGCCGCACCTCTTTACCTCGGAATGCACGCGCAGCGAACGTTTGGAGTGCGGAACGAACCTCCTCAGCGGTAGGTTTTTCGGTTTCCGAGAGATCGCCGAGCACCGCGCGATGAGAACGGGGCGGCCATTGATCGACCAAGGGGCCTTCCCATTCCATCCAGTCGACCCAGAGCCGTGGATGGAAAGAGAAGGGCCGCTTTTGGCGTGTATCCATCGGAACGCCGGTGTTCATGAAAAATCGCTGTTGATCCTGACCCACTGGCCTGTTGTGGATGCGTTCGCGAACGGCGAATACGCGCCGTCCCGTTCGTGACACGTTGACGGTGAACTCGAACACTTCCGGTCGCTCTGGAGTCCCCGAGACGGGGTGGCATGCCAGCAGAGCGAGTTCTGATGGCCAACCCTGGTCGCCTTGCGCGCCGAACTCGATGAATCGTGGGCCGCTTGTGCCAGGGTCAGGAAAGGCAACTCGTGTTCGTATAAGGTACTTCCCTGGCGGCACGTTGCTCGGGATGGTCAGGTGTTGTGGGAACGGTGAGTAAGGTGTGAGGGAGCCGGTCAGTGAAAGGGGATTATCGAGGTAGGTGGTGGCTTTGAGGTGTGCTCCTCTCAGCACGGTTTCGTTCAGTCCGGCATCGACATCGTCGCCGAAACCAAACTCTTTCGCCGGTTGGCCAGAGGCGCGCCACGCATTGATTTTCGCGAGGCTTTTTCGGGTACGTTCGAGATCGGCCCGAACCTCGCGGTTCGCGGTTTCTTCACTCTCGATTCGAACGGTTTTTCGTTCGGGTTTTGGACCGGTGATGAGCGCATCGTCGAGGGCGCTCCGCGCGAGTTTGAGGTACTGTTCAAACTGGTCACTCGAGAAGAAAAGGCCTGAACCGACCGTATCAAACGCGGAACTGTTTTCGTCGCTGGGCAAATCGAAGGCGTTCACCTCGACGTCGAGCAGATCTCGCATGGTGTTCACGTATTCCCGCCGGTTGAGTCGGCGCAGCGTGATGGTTCCTCCGGTGTCCGCCAATGCCTTGCGCGCTATCACCATTTCGCGGGAAAGCGTTTCGAGGAATGCGGTCTTCTCCTCGGCGTTCGGCTGCTTTTTGTCTTCGGGCGGCATTTCACCCGCGTTGAGGGTCGCGAGAATTTTCTGCCATTTCTCTGCGGTTGGAAGGTCACTGATGGTGAACGGGATATCGTCGAGGCGCATTTTGCCGCTTTGTTTGTCGGCGTTATGGCAAGCGAGGCAGTACTCCTTGAGGAAGCCTCGTTGAGACTCCGGCATTTGGGCGATAGTTGGTTCGACGGCCGGCGTGTTGACACCAACGGCGCTGAGAAGTGCGAGGACGCGTAGACGCAGGGTATGAGGGCGAGTTGGTGGCATGGGGGTGCGGGACGCGTGGAGGCGTTGCGACGGTTTACGCTCTGAGGGCTTGAATCACGCCGGTGCTATCCCCGAAAGAGGGTGCGGAGATTCCAAGGCCATGAAGGAGAGTGAGCCACACATTGCAGAGGGGGGTTTTGGGATCCTCCATGACCACGTGTTGTCCGAGGCGGATGCCCGCACCGCCGCCCGTCAAAACGGTCGGACAGTTGTCGAGCATATGGCCGGTTCGAATATTTGTGCCGAGGGTCAGGCTGACGTGATCGAAGAGGGAGGAGCCATCGGGCTCGCGTGACTGTTTTAGGCGGTCGATGAAATAGGCGAGCAGTTCGGATTGGCAGCGGTCCCGTGTTTGACTCGCTTCCTTGCGTGGGCCCATGTCGTAGTGGCTCATGCTATGGCCTTCGAGGTTCACGCCACGGCTGCGGAGGAGCGAGTTTACCGGCTGCTTGTACGCGATGACACGGGTGGCGTCGGTTTGGAACGCGGTGATCATGAGGTCGTACATGAGCCGGACCTCTTGCTCACCGGAGAGTCCCTTTTTAGGTTCTGCCACAGGAGACTGCGGCTTCGCTTTGGGTACGGTGAGCCATTCGGCATCCTTGGTGAGACGCACCTCAATCTCGCGGATGGAGTCGAGGTATTCGGCGAGCTTATCGGAATCTTCTTTTCCCAGGCCGCGTGCCGCGTCGCGCGCTTCTTCCATGACCGTATCGAGCACGCTTTTTTGACGAGCGATGTCTGCTTGTCGCTGCGCCAGAGGGGTTTTCTCGTCGGAGAACAGTTTGTGAAAAACGGCGACGGGGTCTTGAATTTCGGCGACTGGTTTCCCTTGTCGGTTCCATGAGACGGAGCCTCCGTGCCCTCCCTCGCCGCCTGGGTTACTCAACACGAGGGAAGCGAAACGGGTATCACGGCCGAACTGTTCCGCGGCCATTTGATCGACGGAGATGGTGTTGTTAAAGCTCCGCCCGGGAACGCCCAGCCGGTTGGCTCCGGTGAGCCAGAACGTGCTGCCTTGATGACCGTCGGTGGAGAACTGGTGGTAGCAGTTTTGCACGACGGTGATGTCTTTTTGAAACTTTGACAGCGGCTTTAGTCCCTCGGAAAGAGTCCATTCGGAGCCCGTTTTTTTGGGGTCGGGGAACCATGTTTCGTTCGTCACGCCCCAGCCCATCGCGAGAAAAATCGCGCGTTTCGGACGTTTGGGAGTTTCGATGGCGCGCGCGAATCGCCGGAAGCCGAGTGATTCTAGAAAGGGGAGCGCGATGCAAGCGGTGGAGCTGCGGAGAAGATGCCGGCGGGTGAGGGAGGGATTCATGATAAGTCGCAAGAGATTGGTTGGCAGATGGATGGGGGTTACGGTTCAAAAAATGACAGGACAAAATTAGCGCAGAGGACGGGCGGCAATGCCGAACATGTTGTTGGGGCTGAAACTTTTCCTGTCAGCCGGAGGGTTTTCGTAGGGCGCGCCGAGCGTGATGGTTCCAGGAGACTCCACGCGCCGACTCCACACGTCGTACGGAAAGCGTCGGACGACGGTTCCGCGCGCTTGGTCGGGTTTGAAATCGAGCGTCATTGAGTCGCCAGTGGGCGCAAAGGATTCACGGACCCAAGCGGGGACGGGGTTGCGTCGGTCGACGAGGACAAACAGTTCGACGGGCTGCGCAATCTCGAGGGTGAGCCGCATCCACCAGTTGTACCGGTCGACGGCAAACGTTCGGACTTGGTCGGCTCCGATGAGGTCTGGCGGAACGTCGGACCATTCGTCGAGGGTGTCGGCGAAAGCGAGTGCGCCATTGCGAAGTCCGTTTGGCACGATGCGATAGAAGTTGCGCAAGGACGGCCATTTGGCGGCACCTGCTTCATCGGCGCTCATGCTATCGCTGACGGCGGTGATGAGGGTGTTTTCGGGCGGGTGACTTTTGGCAGACCACGCGCGGGGGTCGTCGGGTCCGTTGACGCTGACGATGCGGGAGGTTCGGCGATTGCGTTCGAGCCGAACGCCTTCCCCTTGGCTGAGGAGGAGGCTGGGTTGGGAAGATCCTTTCTCGTGGACTTCGACTTGTCCGTTGAACACGACGACATCCGTTTTTGCTGAGGGAGCGGCGTCGACGCCGAAGACGGTGCCGAGGTCGACGATGCGGTAGTCGTTGGTTTCGATGAGGAAGCCTTTGCCGCGTTCGCCGACGTCAGCAGTGATTCGTCCCGCGCGGAGGCGGACCTCCATGGGGGAGACGAGGTGGAGTTGTGCGGCGCCGTTGATGGTGAGCGTGACGCCGGAGGAGAGACGGATTTCGAGGGAGCCTTGGGGCCAGAGGAGGTTGGATTTCCGGAGTCGGGTCCCCGGTTTCCATGGGGAGTTGGAGTGGTCTGACAGGCGGAGGACTTCGAACTCGACGCCGGCGCGGGTGTGTTGATGCCAGAGAGTGAGGAGGAGAGTGAAAAGGGCGGCGATGGTGGCGAGGGCGATGCGCGCGCGGTGTCTGATGTCGGTCGCGTGTTGAACGGGGGTG